>ERZ857801.2063-NODE-2063-length-18235-cov-10.968592_pt1 | contig 18235 bp, 10 predicted proteins | sample MGYA00519762_ERZ857801 | MGnify/ENA primary metagenome ERZ857801 (study PRJEB31778, sample SAMEA3449368) | human gut metagenome | biome: human gut; feature: human-associated habitat; material: faeces | place: United Kingdom | collected 2010/2012 ...
GATCATATGTAACCATTTCAAATATTGAAACAATTTTAAATCCTGTTTTTTTATGTTCCTTTTCAATTATTTCAATCTGACTTCTTATAATGTCGTCTATAATTTTTCCCATTATTTCAGTCAAATCATCTTCCTCCATTTGTAAAATAGCTAGCAGATTCTTCTTTTCTAAAAGAATAGATTCTGTATTCTCTGAAACCACACGATTTATCAATTCAGAAAATACCTTTAATCCATCTGCATTCTCCAAAATATGACCTAGCAGCGTAATTTCCCCAATTGTTTCTTCTGTTAACCCCTTTGTTATCTGTGTTATTACTTTTTCCATAAAATTGACTCCTTCCTGTTTATTTTATTATATTTTATCATGGGTACTCTGAAAAACCTAAAAAATATAAGAACTTTTTTATCATTGAAAAAAAACTCATTCAACAAGGGAGTATGGCATATGATATAATACATTTTTGCAAAATTCCTATTTAGTCATTGTTTATTTACAATCCCATAATGATATTTAGATAATCTTGTCTCTGATCAACTACCGCATAAATAATTATCGTTCTATCTTTCTCATTTATTTTATAAAACACCAAATTTTTCTCAATAACTAGAACTTTATATCCTTTTCTTCTTAAGAGTGGATATATCGGATCATTACCTATGTACGGATTATCTGCCAAAACCAAGATACTTTCTTCCATTGCATCTAATTTTTTTAAAGCAACATCTTTTCCAAAATTTTGTGCAATATATAATATAATTTTTCTAATGCATATATCCGCTGTTTCTGTACGAATAATATTATATTTCACTTTATTCCTCCTGCAGTATAGAACGAAGATCATTAAATGTTTCACTGATCGGACTAACTCTATGATTTCTAACATCATCTTCTGCTTCTGCAAGCAATTCTAATAATTCAATTCGTGATTTCATATTTTTGTACTGCTCATATGAAAGAGAAACCGTATCTCCTCTTCCGTTCACAGTAATAATCACTGCTTCTTTCTCTTCTCTGCATTGTTTTGATATTTCATTATAATGATTTCTAAGATCTGCTGATGGTCTGATTGTTTCCTGTAATGATAACATAAATTTTCCCTCCTTGTATTAATATATCTTAATTATATCCTTATTTGTCTATTATATCAATTCTTTTGATCAAATATTACAATTCATGTATAAAAAAACAACACCATACATGCATTATATATCTGGACAATTTTTATATCTCTCTCGAAATTTTCTCATATTTATAATATCTTTTAATCAAAGGAAAGCACCCATTCCAAAGTGGATGCCGCCTGAGATGTGCAATGTCCTTACGGACACCGCCTATCCTGTTGGCAGACAGGATAGGATTTTTATTTTTTACATCTTTTTAAAACCATGATATTATAATAATAAAGAAGGCGTTACCTATGACGGTTCGCTTGATATTTATACGTTTATTTGATAACCGCTTCTATATTAGGTGAGTCGGTTATCTCTCTGTCTTGGCATCATATTTTCCGCGATCGTAACCAAGACCATAAAATGTATATTTTATTTCTGTTTTGGAATACTTGAAATGCCAGATAGCATATGATATAATGCGGGTAGGCAAAATGAAATGAATAGTCTGTAAGGACAAAAAACGAAAAACCCAGAGCTTAGGACCTCTGGGTTTTTCTATTCCGTTTAGGCAAGGTGGCTTATTCCCTTAGGCTGATTGCCGTTATTCATCTCTGTCCAACCATTTGCAAATGAAGTAGGCAAACACATTCGCCATAACAGAGCTGATAAATGAAATGAATATATACATCTGCAAGAAACCCTCCCTTCTGTGCCTGTATCGGGAGTGGCAACTTGCGTATTATATCATATTGATGTTCATATGTATACTTGATTCTCATCACTGTATACATTATATTAGCAGTAATTAAAGACTAATATCCATTCGATACAAAAAACGGACTCACAGTAGCAGCCACTACTGTGAGTCTTTCTCTTTTGGATAAAAACTATTTTTTTATAAGTACATTGCAGATTATTTTTTTCTTACCAGCACTAATCGTTATTTTTGCTTTTCCTGATCTAATCGCTGTGATCTTTCCGGTTGAGGATACTTTGGCGATCTTTTTGTTGGAAGATTTGTATTTGGCTTTGCCGGTGTAGGTAATCGGTTCTATTTCTGGTTTTAACTGGTATGTCTGCTTTTTGTTTAGTGTTATGTTCTTTGGCACATTCTTGATCGTCGTTGCTGTGATTGATTTTTTCTGTACTGTGACGTTGATCGTCTTTTTTAGTCCGCTTTCCAGTGTGATCGTGATCTTGGCTTTGCCGGTTTTGTTGGCTGCTTTGATCTTGCATGTGCCTGTTTTGTTGCCTGTAATTATTATCAGCTTTTTGTTGCTGCTTGTCCAGGACTTGATGTAGTCTCCTTTGGCTAAGCCTGTGACTGCGAACTTGCTTGTGGACTGCTTCTTTTTAAGTTTCAGTGATGTTGCATTGGTGCAGATCGTTGGGGTTAGCTTGTTGCCGCTAATTCTTGTTTCCTCTTTGTTGCACTTGCTGCATGTGCGTTTTTGTTGTTCTGGGTTGAATACGGTTGCTTCTTTTGTTGTGGCCCATGATCCGTAGGCGTGTCCTGTGGCTTTGATGGATTCTGTCTTTGTTGTTTGGCATGTATCACATGTGTATGTTCTTGATCCATCGGATTCACATGTCGCTGGTGTTTCTTTAATGGTCCAGTTGTGGTTTGTCTTAGGGATTGTCTGACCGTCTTTCAGCTTTTTATTACATGTGATGCAGTAGGTATCCCCTGTATAGCCTTCTTCTTTGCATGTAGCTGGCTTTTTATTGCGGATTTCTGTATTAATATGTCCTGTTGGTGCTACGGGTTCTTCTTTGGTTGTATTGCACGTCTTGCATGTGTATTCTATGATACCCTCTGATTCGCACGTAGGGGCTGTTTTAAGCGTTCCTTCGTTCCAGTCATGTCCTGTTGGGCTTATCGTTTTCCCTGCCTTTATGACCTGCTTACAGTCGTCACAGAAGGTATCTCCTGTGTAACCTTCGGATTCGCACGTGGCATCCTTTTGATTGATTACTCTTGTGTTCTTGTGACCTGTTGCCGGGATGGACTCTGTGTAAGTTTCATTGCAGTCTTCATCGGTGCATTTGTATGTCTTTTCTCCCTGTTCGGTACATGTAGGCTGCTTTGTGATCGTTCCCTGATCCCAATGGTGTCCTTTCAGCATTGGGATTGTTTCTTCTTTGGTTTTTTTACATGTTTTGCATGTATAAGTCTTGATTCCTGTTGCTGTCTGTGTTGGCTCTTTTGTGATCTTTCCATCATCCCAGTCGTGTCCTGTGGCTGCGATCTCTGTTCCGTCCTGGATGATGATGCGGCAGTCTTCACAGTAGACGTCTCCTGTATAACCTTTTTCTTCGCATGTGGCTGGTCTCTGGTCGATAATCTTTGTGTGCTGGTGTCCGGTTGGCTCTGGTGTGTCTACTTCAAAGTCATTACAGCGTTTACAATAGCGTTTGTTTAATCCATATTTCGTACAAGTTGGCTTTTTGATCACTACCCACTCTCCATAGTCGTGTCCTAGCGGATCGCTGATCTCGGTTTCTTTTGTTTCTCCGCATACGCTGCATTTTTCGACTTCTAGTTCGCCTTTTTCGCATGTTGCCGGGATGTTGTCTTGTTTTACCCAGGTATGAGTTGTTTTGGCGATCGTTTTGCCGGATGAAAGTTTCTTGTTACACACGCTGCAGTAGGTATCTCCGGTGTAGCCTGTGGTGCTGCATGTGGCTTCTTTCTTGTTACGGATCTCTGGTTTGTGGCCTGTTGCTTGAATGGTATGGTTCTCAAGATATCCGCAAGTTTTGCACGTGCGGCGATAAGTTCCGTTGGATGTGCAGGTCGCTTCTTTGGTTATTTTGATGTCCCAGTTGTGGCCTGTGGCTTTGACTGGTTCGGTTTTGGTTTGGTTGCAGACGGTACAGGTGTATTGTTGTTCTCCGGCGGTTGTGCAGGTTGGGGATTTTGTGATTTCTCCGGGTTGCCATTTGTGACCGCCTAGGGATGGTTTGGTTTCTACTTCTTTGGCGTCTTTACAGCGTGTGCAGAGGTAGGTTATGATCTCTGGATGGGTGCAGTTTTGTTTTTGAGTGACTGTTCCATTGGAATAATCATAGTTGTGACCTTTTGGTTCTTGATTATAATCTCTATAACGATAGATACATCCTGGATTCGTACAATAATATCCCATATATCCATATTCTTCACATGTTGCCTGTGCTTGGCTTGTTTCAACTAAATTATGATTTCCTTTACACACAGAATGCTCTTTGCTCCAATCATCTTTTGAAATGTTGGAATATGTGTTTTCGATATCATTATTTTTGGGTGTAACACTTAATTTGAACATTGTATCTTGTCCTACTAAAAATTCATCAACTGCCTTACCATTTTTGTCTAATGATACACTTGTACAATCCGTATAATAAAATGTTCCATCAATCTGTACTAAATTCCAAGCATGTTGTAATCCGCTTCCTTTTGTTGGACCTTCTTCGAATAATGTTAATAATCCTGCAGAACTTGCCATATAATGAAAAAGATTTGCAAATCCATCACAAACAGCGTAACCATCCAAAATTGCCCCTGTCATGTTATGATAATTAGTTCTTCCCGAAGTTTCTGAATCATCTCTATCATATTTTACATTCTTTCCAATCCATTCTCGTATTTTTTTGCACTTTTCATAATCTGATTTTCCGTCTAAATTCAGACTATCCATTACTTCATTTAGTTTTATTATTGTCGCAGAATATCTCTCTTTTGATATATTGTAGTAAAGATTAGAATAATAAAACATTCCCTTATACGATTTTGTGTTTTCATCGTATGATATATCACCATGATCATTACTTTCAAGATTTCCTCTGGCATAAAGAACCTGCCTTAATCCTTGTCCTTCCTCTGGATTTCCAGTTTCTTTGTATGTTTCATCTCTCACGTCATCATTAAACTGATTGGCTGCATGTTCATCAATCTCATCAATCTTTTGATCTGCTTTGATTTCTACTGGGATTTGAATACTATATTTTTCAACTTTCCGTTCCACCATGATTTTTCTTGATATATCAGCGATTCCTTTGATCGCATCTTTATAGTTATCATAGACCTGCGTTGTATCTGACGTACAGATATAATCTGTCGATCCCGATGCATAAGTTCGCAACCGATATTCAAAGCCCTCCGCAGACGACTTGATCACTGTTTCTTCTGCATGAACTCTGATTGGACTATTCCAGACAAACACGCTAGTCACACTCAGAATCACGCTCAGAAATAAAGCGATATTTTGTTTCCATTTCTTCATAAAAAAATAAACTCCTTTCCTCTTTCTTTTACATTCTCCGTATACTGATATTTTATCACAGGTACTTTGAAAAACCTAAGAAATACAAGGACTTTTTGAAGTTTTTTCTTCTTAAAATCATTGTAATTTCTTAACCTCTCTGTTATACTAGAAAAGGATTCAAAACTACAATTGTTGTAAAAGATCTCAGAAGTCCGATAATCTTCTGAGATCTTTATTGTAATTCCAATGTTAAAAAACAAATTAATATATTTACCTGGGAAGTTGTCAGGGTGTGAATCTCCTCCGTTTCCGAGCCTTACGGAAAGGAGAACATTTCTTATGACTACATATGAAGAATTGACTTTAATTGTAAACGTAGCTTTATTAATTGTAGCAATACTAACTTATATCCATAAGAAATAGCACCCCTGCTCTGACAAAGTAAGGTGCTATTTCCATAATCTTATTTTGCCGGAAACGGATAGGCTTCATCTATCGTGCCGACTTCCTTGTTAAGTATATTATAATCAAAATTAAATGTTTTTTCAATACTTTTTAGAATTATTAAAAATAGTCCAGATACATCCATAAATCGTGTATCTGGACTATTTTCGTTATTCTTTCATAGAATTAATCAAGTCATTGATCTGTTTCGCTTTTACATAATCTCTTAAAATCTTCTTTTACTGCATTTTGTATCTCTTTAACTACTTTTTTGTCAGCAAGCTCATGTGTGAAGATAGGACGTCCTGCTTTTTCTTCTATGAATTTATGATATACCGAAAAGTCTTCTACCATGATATATCCTGTGTATGCAGATACAATTAATTTTTCTTCTAGCGTCATTTTTATATTACTCCTTTTCTACTAAATTTGTGTTTTAGTGATCTTTTTTCTCTTTCTGTAATACACAAACAATCCTCCTGCAATCAGAATGATTCCTCCTGCAAGCTGAAGATAATCAGTCCATCCGCCTGTTGTTGGCAGTTTCATTGAAGAGTCGTTTGTTACCTCATAGGTCAGATGATAGAAATAATAGTTGTCTCCCTGTTTGATCGCTTTGCTCGTATCGACATTCTGCTTATCAACCTCTGCCTGTGACATGGTCAGTGGCAGTGTAACCGTGATCGGTTCTTTTAATAAGTTCTTTCCACCAGCTGTCTTTGTCTCAGTGATCGTATATGTATCAGGGATCAGTCCGTCAAATGTGACTTCTCCGGCAGAGTCTGTTTTCGCTTTCGCTACTTCTGCTCCGTCAGAGGATTTGATGACAAATTCTACATCTTTCAGTGCTTTTCCATTGGAATCTTTCTTGATCAATTTAATTGATCCATGGATCATCTGGTTTGTAAAGGTCGCTGCACCGGTTAACTGTGCCTTGGCGGTCGATCCGTCTGGTCCGATATCAAACGTAACTGTTCCTTTATCCTGATCGATCGTTGCATTGCTGCTGTCACTTTCGATATTTTTCAGGTTGAAATATTTAAGCATACCGCCCTCATTACAGGTGTATGTTCCATATTCCAGATCATCAAAGGTCACTGTCAGTTCAATCGGATCACCCGGATGATCTTTCATCTGTTTCTCAACTTCTTCCTTGGTAAATTTAACATCCTGCTCATACGTATGTTTCTTACCATAAACATCAGTTCCAGTCAATGTAAATGTAAAGGTTGGATTGCCGACGTCCATGTTCAGGTTACCAGGATCTAAAGCTTTCGTGATCGTAATGCTTCCTTTTGGCTGTGTACGGTCATGGGTATTCGTAATCACTGTCAGATCAGCATCGTTCGCATCCGTATCATAGGACGGCTTGTATCCAATCTCAGATTCTCCTGTGATCAGTCCTTCTTTGACTTCTTCCCATGTATAGTTGACTTTCTTGCCATCCACTTTCACAGGAAGGATCTTGCTGCTTGCCTGCCAGCGGTTTTCTGCACTCAGTGTCAGGGTTTCTTCCACTTTTCCATCAGCCAACAGATTTACTTTCACAGATTTCGGACGGATATCATCTTTATTACTTTGATCATTCCATACCTTTTTGACTTTCTTCTGTGTCGTATCTGGTGTATGGGTATTTGTAATGATGATGTTCTTTGTCGTAGTACCATCGGCATCTGTCGTTTCGTTTGTTTCATAGGAATCGACATATCCAGTTTTTGCATCGCCTGTCAGATTATCAAAGACTTCTTCTTTGATTTCATAGTTATACGGTTGTCCTGCTTTATCATATTTATCAAGACGATGATATGTTACATTATCTGACCAGTTATTTGATTCATTTAATGTAATAGCATCCCTATATTTCTCACCATTTCGATACAATTGTGCTGTTATTGATACAGGTCTTAAATTATCTCCATTATCACTATCTTCCCAAACTTTCTGCACATTGATATCTACATATTCTGGCTTATCATACTGGTTAGTAAACGATACAACATATGTTGTTTTATTCCACGTTGCTCCAAGATATGTATATTTATCAGGTACATTTACTTCACTGAAATCCCACTTATCATGATCATCCTTCTTGATATCTGTAAACATCGTCCAATTATTATCCTTGGTCAGGGTATACGTCTTCACTTCTTTCGTCGTTTTGTTCGTCGCCTTGATCGTAATCGAATCCGGTCGTATCTTCGCTGCATCGTTATGATCATCCCAGATCTTCTTCAATGCGATATAATCCAGTTTCTGATTGACCAGAGTATCCGAATCATGGATATAGGATGTTGTGTCATTATCCGTGTTATTCTCAGCTTTTACATCGTGAATGAGGTTTTCTTTCGTATCATTGATCACTTCGCCCTTAAACGTCAGTGTCTTATCTGATTTCTCATATCCAGCTGGTGCGTAGATCTCTTCCACCTCGTACATATCACTGCCTGTTCCATCTTTAGCATAGATATCCGTTGGCAGTCCGATGAATTCCAGATATTCAAACTGGTCATCCTGCGACGTGGCTGTGGCGATTGTATCGCCTTTTTTGAAGATCGTATCGCCTTTGCTGTTGACGATATCTGTCTTGGCTTTTAGGGCAAACTGGGCTCCGGCCAGCTTGTTTCCGTCCTGATCGGTCTTGATCAGATGGATACTGTATTTCTGCAGGGTATCGTTTGCGTCGATATGAACACTTGCTTTCTTGGCAGTCTTTAAGGCGATATCTTCCTCTTCGGGATCGATCACTTCTACGGTTGTCTTGATCGTCTTGTCTGGCAGGTCTTTATAGGCTCCCTGACTGTCAAAGCTGATGTTGATCTCGTATTTTCCAGCTTTTTCTGCATAGGTCGGTGTGAATGCCACGTCTTTATCCGTTACTTCCACATCTTCTGCCCCGTCGTCGTCATAAAGGATCCGCCAGCTGAAGTCCTCTGCCTTGAACTTGTCGCCTTTTAGGAAGCTGTTCTTTGGCATAGCCACGATCTTTAACGGCTGTTCTTCGGTAAACTTGTCTTCTTCGATCTTTAGGATCTGGTCCATGACATAGGTTGTCTTAAGGAGTGAGTCACCATAGAACATCTGGCTGACATCTTCCACGTTGGATGTGTTGAACGAGGAAAGATCGAGTGTCTTGATGGAATCCATCGCATAGAACATCTGGCTCATATCCACGACTGCGGACGTATCGATATTTTTAAAGTTGATCTCGGTCAGGTCTTTGCAGTCTTTAAACATCTTAGAGGATACCGCATTCATATAGATGACCTGTCCGGCTCTCTGGCTGGAGATATAGTAGTCTCCGCCGTCATTCCACATGACAACGCTGCCATCCTTATTCTGGGAGACATCGGTTGTCGTAGTTCCTTCGGGTGCATTCTGCCATGTAAAGGTCACGGTTTCGGCATCCTTGATCTTCTGGTTGAGCTTTTCGCCTTTTTCCAGAACATAGATCCCGGTGCTTACATCATTGCCATCATTTCCAAACGGATCTTCTTTATCCGGCACTTTATCATCTTCCCCCATATCATTGATGCTTCCTGCGGTCGTATCCCAGGTCAGTTCCACTTCATGTTTTTCCTGATCCTTGATATAACCTGCTGGTGCCTTGATCTCCTTCACATAATACTTTCCAAGATAGAAGCTTGTGGTTTCTTTTCCATCGGCATCTTTCCTTGTGAAATAGATCTCTTTGTCTTTCGTTGTTGTTTTCTGATCGATCAGTGTATCTTTCTTCCAAACAACTGTTCCATCATCTTTCTTGATATCCTCATCGGCATACAGCCCGTAAACGGCTCCTGTGATCTGGTCATTATCGTAGATAAAGCTCTGTGACTCTTTGTCATAGTCTGTCAAGACTTCTCCTGTTTTGCTGAATGTGATCTCTCCGTATACCGGGGTATCTGTCTGGTTGAACTTATAACTTCCCTGTCCTTCATTATCATATGTGATCTTGACACTTGTGGATTCCTCGCTTAATTCAAATGCTTTTTCCCCGGCATCATCCATGTTATAGCCTGCCGGTGCAGCCGTTTCCTTGATTGTGTATTTTCCATATGGAAGATAACACTCTGCAGTTCCGTCACCGCTGGTTCCCGTGGTTAAAGTTGCGACCACATCCTTGTCTTCGTCATAGATCTCATAGACAGCATCATTTAACAGTTTCTTTGTCTCTGCGGAACGCTTGACCAGTTCGATCCTGATCTTTTTCTCATCGTCCTTATACGGGCCAAATGTCACTGTTTTGTGGACATCGGACTTGATCAGTACCACATCTTCATCTTCCATCATTTCGTGTTTTGGATCGCCCTTGATCTGGTGCAGTGTGTAAACTCCGATCGCCAGGGAAATCGAGGTTGCCTCTCCGTTTTCATCGGTTGTCAGGGTATCGACCACTTCTCCATGCGGATCGATGATCTGGAACTTTGCCCCGGCTTCTTGCACATATTTGTCTTTGTTCACAGACATCTGCTTTTTGATCGAGATCTTTGCGGATTTTGTATAATCATCCTTTAAGCTGAACTCATAGACTTTGACTTCATCTTCGATGGATGCTTTCATTTCCGTGGAATACTGTGGTGCTGCAAAGTCATATCCTTCCACACCTCTGGTCTGCAGAACGATGAATCCGCTTTTCTTTGTGAAGTCTTTTAAGAGCATCGCTGCCTTTCCCTCGGAATCTGTGACCAGTGTTCCAAGGATGGCTTTTTTATTGTTCTTTTCCAGTTTTTCAATGTAGGCAAGCCTGTCTTCGGATGTTGCCAGTGTCTGATCCTTGAAATCTTTGACCAGGGATTCATCCAGTACGACAAACTCGGCTCCGGGTTCTGGCTTGGATTTTCCATTCTTTACCATCGTTTTCTTGATCCGGACTTTTTCGCCATCATAAGGATTTTCCAGTGCAAACTTGTGCAGTTCCTTGTCTCCATCTTTGATCGTCACATCAAAATCATCTACGATCTTATAATTATCAGAACCTTTCGTCTGATGGACCGTATAGGTTCCTGGATCGAGTTTCCCTGTCTGTGCTGCCCCGTTTTCATCGGTGACCAGGGTTTCCACGACTTTCTTTGTCGCTTTATTGATGATCTCAAACTCGGCTTTATATTCTTCTTTTTTCACATAGGTGTTTGTTTCCTTGTCATTGATCGTTGTGACTTTGGTAAGTGCGATCGCTGCGTATTTCTCCGGATCGTTTGATTCGACCTCATAAGTCGCTTTGGATCCATTGACCGTGACCCATTTATCCGGCACCATCTCGTATCCTTCGGCTGTCTTTGTCTGATGGATGCGGTAGGAACCGTATGGAAGCAGGTCTGTCTGGGCAAGTCCATCTTCATCGGTCGTGATCGTCTGTTTTAAATTTCCTTTGGAATCATAGATTTCAAACTCTGCCTGTGCTTCTGGAACATTTTTCCCTCCAAACGTCTTTCGGACTTCGATCGTTCCCTCATACTCATCTTCTTTCAGATACTGCGTTGTATTCTTATCGATCGTCACGGAAATGTCGTTGCTGGATATCTTATAACCCAGTGGTGCGTATTTTTCATGCAGACGGTAATGCCCTGGATACAGCCCTGTTGCCTTTGCATATCCACTGGCATCCGTGACCAGCTGGGTAACGAGTGTTCCTGCCGGATAAATAACACTTTTATTGTCTGACCCTGTGATATCCCGTTCGGCATACAGTTCATAGACTGCATTCTGTAAGTTTGCTTCGACTCCGTGATCGCCACGTTTGTTCTGTACGACTCCCTGTTTGAAGATCTCCAGATCGGCGGTCTTGAATTCATTTGTATAGTTGAACGTAAATGAACGGACACCGCCCTGTTCGACCTTGCTCTGGTCTGTCTGATCCGGGATCAGATGTCCAAATGGAGATTTTGTTTCCCGGACCATCCAGGTGTGGACTGAAGCGCTCTTTAGGGCTGCGATCTTCTGTGTTGCAAGCTTCTGTGCTTCCTGCATTGCCACAGAGTAAGCCTTTGACTTGGAATCATACCATCCGTTATCTGTTGCCTGCTTTTTCTGGCTCTTGGACAGATCGTTCCAGTTCTTTACATATCTCTTTGCTTTCTTCGGTGTTACACTGTAACTTATTGTTCTCTGGACCGTATAAACAGCTTCCCCGTTATCATCGGTTGTCACATTTCCTTTATAATTCCCATCCATATAGATCTGGAACACCGCCCCGGAAAGCCCTGCTCTTGTCTCTGCATCTTTCTTTCGAATCTTGATCTTTACATTGTCCGGACTGCTTCCTGATTTTGTTGCGTTGATGGTTGCCGTTTCAATATCCGGCGGTGTATGCCGGAATCCAAACAGTACCTGATGGGCATCCAGTTTCTTCTTTTTTACACACTTTTTCACTGTGTAATAGTAGATCGTTCCTTCCGGATCCTGATCACTGATCGTATCACAGAACTTCTTTGCATCTTTCTGCGAATATCCGCCATCGACATTTTTCCCTGCCTGATAGACCGTATCCTGCTTGTTGGCTCCATGTCCGCAGGCCCAGATATAGGCCTGGCATAATGCCATGGCTTTTTTGTTTTTGCTGCTCTTTCTGAAATACCAGTTTAATACCCTTGCGATCCCCTTTTTTTCATAGGTTGCCGCGTTAATGGTCTTGTACTTTAACGTATCTCCGGAACACATGGTCTTTCCACTGTTCAGACAAAATACCCGGTGTCCGCTTGCTGACATACTCCATAAACCTTCGGATGCCGCACGGTTGATCGTTGTGATCTTGTTGCTTGATAATGCCTGACTCATGGAAAGCGTTGCTTCTCCTGTATCCGCTTTGACATTTCTTTTCTTTAAAAACAGGCTTCCTCCCGAATTGCTCAGATAGGTCATCATGACCATCAGGAGGGCAAGAACACATACCGATATCTTTTTACCGATCGTTTTCATTTGTCTCATCATCTTTTCCTCCTCTTACTTGTAGCGGTCCGTGAAATATCCCGGCTGACCGTTCTTGTCGATTCTTCCATACTCAGAATCAATGTGATCTCTGGAAAATCCAGTTCCATTCTGGCCTTCCAATTCGATTGATCCGTTAAACATCGCATCATCCCGGATGATGTTGTGCGTATCAAAGGAACCGTCCGTTTTCTTCCAGATAGCATACAGTTCATAGGTCTTTCCTGCATCACACAGGGTGTTGACTGTCTGTCCGTCGGTATATTTCGGCTTGATATCATCCGGATCTGTACTCCATCCGATAAAGGTGTAACCAGGTCGTTCAAAGGTATTTGCCGGAAGATTGTCATTCTGTCCGTATTTCAGATTTGCGGTTTTCTTGCTTCCTGATGCTCCGTTTCCGTCAAATGTGACTTCATAAGTACTCTTTGACCAGATGGCATAGAGTGTCATTCCCTCGGTTTTATCCCATTTCATTACCTGATCTGGCGAATATTCAGCTGTTGTTGCGTATTTATTGGTATTCCATCCGACAAAAGCATAGCCTTTTTTCTTATATCCATTTTTGGCGAATGTATAGTCCTGGTCATACGTGGCTGTTCCATCAGAAACGTCTCCCTCATCTTCTCCATTTCCACTATAACTGATCGTGTAGGTGTTTGCTGACCACTGGGCACTTTCTGTATAATCACCGCATACCAGCCATCCAGTGTTTGACATCCAGCCAGTTCCTTCATCCAGCCATCCTTCAAATGTATAACCTCTTCTTGATACTGTTGGGAATGAGAAATTAGATCCGTCATAAAATCCCCATGTCGTATCTGCACCATCACCGCCGTTTCCTTTGTAATAAACATTTCGCCATGGTTTTGATATATCAAAATTTACATTTCCGTTGAAATGCCGGACTTTATCATATGTTGATAAACCGATTGAATATGCACTGACCTTAAATGTTTTATATACCGTATGTGCTTCAGTTTGGTGTCCCTCTTCGCCTGTTGTTCCAATATCTTCAAAGTCAAACGCTGCATCCTTCGTCTGCTTATCCACCTGACAATGTGCAGGGATCTTAAAACTGATCGTGACGTTCAAAGATGTAAAATTACCCTTATAATTTTCATAAGTCCATGCATCTTTTGACTCCAGCGCCAACTCATAATATCCTCCCCCGCCATTATTGAGCTCCATTGTTACGTATCTGTGTACGTTATTGAATTCATCCTGATTAACCTTGCTTCCCAGTCCGTTACAGTGAAATTTAATTTCCATATAACTGCTGTCATTGATATAAATCTTAGCGTAACCATTTTCATAAGTACGGGATATCGTTGGATATTCTTCCTGCGAATGTTTTGCACTGATCATCTGATGCCATCCCAATACTGTGGCAAAAGATATTACAACTGCAACTGCAATCAGGACTTTCGTTTTTGCCCGAAATTTCTTCTTCATCTCTTCCTCCTTTCCATCCATCTTTCATCTATCTTAAATTTCATTTCTTTCTTCTTAATATCCATACCCCTCCTGTCAGTAAAAGCAGAACAACGCCTGCGTATCGTATCCATTTTTCTTCCTCTATTTCTTTTTTGGAAGAACCATGCATTGCTGTTTCTTCCCCCTGCTTTTTTATCTTCTGTCCATGATCTCTCATGCAGTAAACGATATACCGGTATCTTCCATGTCCCCGGTATGGATGACAGGTTAGGAGTGTGATCATGTCTTTTCCTTTCTGGATCAGGATCTTATCCGTGTCGTACGGATCGATCACTTGGATCTTTGTGACTTTATAAAAAAGCTTCTCCCATGGATTTTTGATGATCACACGGTCTCCTGTCTTTAGCTGTTCGATATCCCGGAAATACGGGATACCCTGATATCCACGATGGGCAGCGATCACGCAGTTGCTGTCTTTCTGCCCTAATGGCAGGGAAGTCTGCCCCATGATCGCTGCTCCTTTTCTCATATTTTCCATCGTGGCTCCCAGATATAACGGGAGTTTTTGTTTCATCTTCGAAATCTTTACATATCCGAAAGTATTCTTTTCATTTCTCAAGATGATCGGTGCACTGCGGTAGCTGAAAGCATCCTTGAGTCCTGCCTGTTCTTCCTGAACGATCTTTTTGTTATAGCGGAGTGCTTTCTGATACAGCGGATCATCCTGTTTGTTTCTGCCCTGCTGTTGTGTCAGTTCCCTGACTGTCTGATCAGACTGCTTCTGTTTCAGATATGATATGATCTCCGGATAAAGCAGTGCTGCGATCCCTGCCGCAAGAAATAAGAGTCCTATGACATTGATGATCTTTCGTTTCACAGCTTTCTCCTTCCTCTGATCTTTTCATATGCTTTTCTTATAAGGATCAGGACCAGTATGATCAAAAGTCCTGCAAGGATCGCCCGCTTATAGACTTCCATCCACTGGGAATGATGCTTTCTTGCTTTCGTCTGCTCCTCTTTTTCGTGATAAGTGGTGCGGACTCCTCGTACCAGCAGGCGGTGGTCATTGACTCCATATGGTGTACAGGTCAGCAGAGTCACATGATCTTCTCCGTCAATGATCTGAAGATCTCTGGTATCTTCCGGCTTTACCACCTTGATCTGGTCAACTTTATAGGCAAGTTTCTGGTTCAGTACATGGATGAAAAACAGGTCCCCTTTTTTCATTTCCGTAAGATCTGTAAACAGCTTGGCAGAACTAAGCCCCGTATGTCCGGTCAGGACCGCATGGGTGCTTTTCCCTCCGACCGGGAAGGATGTCGCTGCCAGGTGCCCGATCCCATGTTCTAAAACCTCAGCGGATGTTCCGTGATAGATGGGCAAATCCACCGAGATACAGGGGACCTTCAGATATCCCATGATGCCCGAACCGTCCATATCCAGGATTCTGTTATAAAAGAGCGTTTCCCCTTTGGAATCTTTTGCCTTGAACGGGTCAGTCAGCACGACTTTTGAATCGACCAGATCCCTATTATACTGTCTTGCCTCATCGATCGCTTTCTCTTTCTTCTTGCGATCTATTCCGGCTGTCTTTTTTCGATAGCTTTCCACCGTTGATCCGGCACTTTTTTCGAAAATGAAATTGCTTACGAACGGATATGATAACAATAAAAAGCCCACTGCAATGATCAGGACCGGTATGATCTTGTGTTTCATCTCTCATCCTGAAAAGAAACGCCCTGCCACATCTGACAGAGCGATCTTTTTTCCTTATCTTTTATTTCTGTGGCTGTCTTTTATTTTTGCGAAGGATCATCATTCCGCATCCGGCAGCAACAACTCCCGCGATGATCAGAAGATAGCTTCCTGCTCCACCTGTCATTGGCAGCAAGAACTGTTTCTGGTTGGTGATCTCCATGTTGACATATGCATTGTCTGATTCCTCATGTTTTGTCATGGTCGCTTTTTTATCATCCACTGTTGCACTTGCTGCAGTTTTCTGAACTGTTACGTTGTTATTTAACACTGCACCATTTGCAACACCATCGTTTGCTGTGGAATCTGTGTCAGATTTACTCTGGATTCCTGTGATATTTGCTTCGGTTGGTGTGATGTTTGCTTCTGTCTTTGTAATCTTTACGATGATCTCTTTCTTTAACAGAGAATATCCTGCATCGGAATGTGTCTCCGTAAATCCATATTCATCGGCTTCGATTCCGTTGATCACAAGTTTTCCTGCAGAAGATGGGCTGAACTGTGTTGCATCCGCTTCTGTTGCGGATTTTCCTGTCACCTGATAAACTCCGTTGCTTCCTGTTGCCACTAAGTAGTAGTTATCGGATTTGTTCTGTACAACGAATTTAACCTTGGTTGGATCACCTTTTCCATCGGAGAATTTCTTTGTCAGATCGTATCCGTAAGAATATACGATGCTTTCATCTTTTAAGATGTCATAGTAGTTTGTACTTGTTCTCTTCCATGTCAGAGATACGTCGTTTGGATTTCCTTTGTCACCAAGAACCACACTGTCATCTGTGTTTACTTTGGCTGTGTAATATACCACGATGTATTTATCGGAATATTTTTTGTTTAACTCATTAAGACCTGCTTTTGTCATCTCGATCTTCATTGTGGAATCATCACCGGATTTTCCGTATGTTGCTGTAAATTTCGGATCTGTGTCGGAACTCTTCCATACAGCGATCGCACCGCTCTTATCGACGTTGTTAACATTGGTACTGTCCGCTGCATCCTTATTTTCATAGATCGCGATCACGGCATCTTTTCCGTATGTCATTCCTTTTGCCATCGTATCATCGAATGTATAAGTTGTCAGATAGGTTGTGGATGATGTGATGTGTGGCAGTTTGGAAATAAACTGGTAGTCCAGTGTTTCTGCTTTGGAAGCTGTGACTGTGCTCTGGTATTTGTATTCATTTCTTGCTGCAGTGAAATCTGCCAGCTTGTCATTGTTGGCTGTTGTTACATTGTCCTGATCCGGATTGTTTCTCACTCTCTTATCCAATGTTGGATTTCCTGTTTCATTCTTTGGATAGCAGACAACATCATAGAACCAGTCATCACCGTTGGAATCTGTGGATGGTAACTGTACGAACCATGGGTTGGTTGTATATGTGACATTTTCCGGTGCTTTTGTCTCTACGATCAGATAAAGACCTAATGGCAGTTTATCTTTGCTTGTCACACCATTGGCATTTGTTTCATCCATGGCTGTTCCGCTCTGTCCCATGTAGGCTTCTAATTTATCTTTGGTCGCTGTGTTGTCTTCCAATGCCTGTGCCAGTTTGTCATTGATGATCTGGCTTGTGAAGTATGTCTTTCCTCCTTCTGTCTTGGCTGCATCTGAGGATGCAAGGCCTAAGATCTGCTGTAAAGCGGATGGAAGTTCATAGATCATCTGGACTTTCCCGCCTTCACTCTGCTGTTCTACATCCCCGACACGTAGGTAGCTGAATTCCACCCCTTTGATGGCGTATTTTTCTAACGCTGCTTCTGCGGCAGTATCCTGTTTTCCTGTCGGTGTAAACTGGTCTGTGTTGACACCTGCCTGTTTTGCTGCTGTGATGTCGTATTTGTGGATCGTGATTGATCCGGTTTTGCTTGTATCGATCACGTCACTTGCTGCAGCTTTGACATTAACGATCGGTGCAAGCATCATTGCTGCTGTTAGTGCAGCAACGGTTGCTTTTTTTATCATATTTTTAATTCTCATATGTGTTTCCTTTCTAGGGAATTTTTACCCCTTACTACTTTTTCTTTAACTTTTCCTCTGTCTCATAATAGTCTGGTGAATCTCTAATTTTCATAATATTTTCGCCCCTTTAATAATTTTATAATTGAAAAAAACATTAAACAGATAATTTATTCTACGGTTACCTGTTCAATGTTTTTCATTACAATTGTTTTTGTCCCATCTAGGTCTTCTTCTACTTTGATACATCCTTTTGTTTGGTATTCTTCTATTGGTATTTTTATTTCGATCATCTTGTCTGTCCGCAATTTGATATAGCCTAAGTCTTTAATCGTTTCTTCTTTTTCGACAGTAAACTTAT
>ERZ857801.2064-NODE-2064-length-18220-cov-7.637380_pt1 | contig 18220 bp, 13 predicted proteins | sample MGYA00519762_ERZ857801 | MGnify/ENA primary metagenome ERZ857801 (study PRJEB31778, sample SAMEA3449368) | human gut metagenome | biome: human gut; feature: human-associated habitat; material: faeces | place: United Kingdom | collected 2010/2012 ...
AGTAAAAGATGGCAGAATTAGAACAAGAAGAAATGTCCTTCTGGGACCACCTGGAAGCACTTCGTTGGACTCTGTTCCGTTCTTTTTTAGCGCTCTTTGTTTTTGCTATAGGCAGTTTTGCCTTTATGCGGGGGGATAATGGTATATTCCACCGTGTGATAGAGGCACCTTGTTCCTCTGATTTTATTTTTTACAGATGGCTTTGCGAGTTGAACCAGTGGTTGATTAATATCAGTCCGTGGTTTGATGTATTGCCGGACTTCTGTAATGATAATTTTCATGTGCAGATTTTTAATATCAAACTGGCTTCTCAGTTCTTTACTCACATGACCACCTCATTTTGGTTGGCTCTTGTGCTTACATTTCCCTATCTGATGTGGGAAATCTGGAAATTTATCAGTCCGGCTTTGTATGAGAATGAGAAGAAAAATGTCAGATGGGTATTTCTCTTAGGAACGATCATGTTCTTTATCGGATGTGCTGTCGGATATTTTATGGTATTTCCAATGACACTGCGTTTTTTAGCAACGTATGAATTGAGCTCTAATATCATAGAACAGGTATCTTTGGATTCGTATATGGATAATTTCCTGATGCTGATCTTTGTGATGGGAATTGTCTTTGAAATGCCGTTGGTTTCGTGGCTGCTGTCGCAGATCGGTTTGTTGAAGCGTTCGTTCTTCCATAAGTACAGGCGGCATGCGATTGTCGGACTGCTTGTTGCGGCAGCCTTCATTACTCCCAGCAGCGATCCGTTCACATTAAGTATCGTGTTCTTCCCGTTGTACGGGCTGTTCGAACTGAGTGCCCTCTTTGTGAAGAAGGATCCGCCCGAAGAAGATGATGTTGATGACGAAGATGAAGATAGTACGGAAATAGCACCGGCCTAAAACTGCGGACATCGTAAAATAGTTATATAAGAGAAGGTGTGCCAAAATGGGGTACACCTTCTTTTTTTATGCACAAAGCTCCGACTTGCGAAAGTTGGGGCTTTGTTATTTTATAAGGTTTAGCATTCTGAAAGATCCGGCTTTTTGTTCCCCAGGCCATTTTATCGGGCTGTTCAGGGAAAATGCAGGCTGTACGCCTGTCAAATGGAGGAAAACGGAGGTGGAGTAATATGTTGTGTTATGGATGGGGAAAATAATCTGAACGACAAAAAATAGCTTAAACGACAAAGACAAAATATTCTAAACCACAAAGATGTGTGATTCTGACAATTGAGGCAATTTTTGAATACAAGAATTAGGTTGAAATTAAATCTCTTGACTTATGTTTGTACACTCGACCTTGCCTTCACCGACGGCCGCACGCAATTCATAGAGAGCGATCTGACGGAGCTGTTCGCCGGATTCAACGCCGATGACATGACTGTCCCTCTAACCGTCAAGGGCAACCTACTCACGCCGGTCGGTACGGGCTTCACTACGACGATTACCGACTGGGAGATCGGCGAAAAGGAGAATGTAGAGATCAATTAAAGAATATATAAATCAAAAAAATCAATGTGATATGAAAAACAAATATCTTTTGCCAGTGGTTGCGCTTCTCGCATTCGCTTCGTGCGACAAGAATGAAACGACGACTTCCGTGGAGCCGGCAGACCCCGCAGGGCGTGTATCGGTGCTGTTCACCGGCTCGACGCTCGACATTACATCTGTCCTCGCGACACGTGCCGAGAGTCCGTGGAAACAGGCAGGTAAAATAGGCATTTATGCCATTGATGGGACGACGACCGACATCGTGGACGGCTACGCCAATGTAGGCTATGCCTGTGACGGTTCGGGCAACACCTTCACCCCGGTTGGCGAGACCATCTACTTTCCCGTAGACGGCTCCAAACGCCGTTTCGTGGCGTACTTCCCCCATCAGGATTTGACCGGTACGACCTACAAGGTGGATCTTACCACACAGCCGGCCCCTGACGGACAGGCGGCGTTCGAACTGCTTTGGACGGGTGTAACGGCAGCTTACGACAAGAAGCAGCCGAACGTATCGCTGAACTTCGACCACCAGTACGCCCGAATCATGCTGACCGTGAAAAACGGGGAGGGTATCGCCGCCGGTGACCTGAAGAACATGGCGGTTGCCATCACCGGAATGCACCGGCAGGCGGACTTCGACGTCGTGACAGGCACGATGACCCCGACCGACAATGCAGCCCCCCTGACGCTGAAGGACTACACGGCGGACGGCACGGGACGCACCGCCCTCGTACTGCCGACTACAGCCGATGCCGGCCGCACCATGGACTTCACGCTCGGTACAGACACCTTCCGCTGGCCGATTGGCAGTAAGGCATTCGAGGCGGGCAAGTCCTATACCTATACAGTTACGGTAAACCGTACGCCGTTGGGACTCACCGCCACCGTCACCGAGTGGGAAGAGGGAACAGGTGACAACGGAATAGCCGAATAAACAAATAATATCAACAATAGAACATCTACGACAATGAACAAAATAACATTATGCTTGTTGGCAGCCCTTATATTGGTCGCCTGCTCGAAAGAGGAGGTGCCCGGTCTCGACATGCGGCAGGAACTGCGCCTGACGAGCGGCATCGAGGCCGTGACGCGCGCCGACGTGCAGAACACGCAGATAGTAGCCAATGAAAAGGTGTGGGCATGGGTGTCCGATACCCATAAGGGCACGGCACTCTACAATGCAGAGCAGCTGACCGTCGGTACTAACGGCGAACTCACGGGCACCACGGAGATGTACTTTCCACAGACAGGCAACGCGGTGCTGATACGCGCCCTGCACGGCACGCTCTCCTCGCCGGCAAATATCGTGGCGGGCACCACTGCCTTCCCCACCGCCTTCGGCTTCACGGTGGCTGCTAACCAGAGTGCCGGAGGTGCTGCCTATGTGCAATCCGACCTCTTATATGCAGCACAGGAGGCTGTTAAGACGAAAAGTGCCGTGCAGCTCAAGTTCTACCACATGCTTTCGAAGCTGGAACTGAACATCACCAAGGATGCAACCGTGACGGACGACGTCAATAACATTACGCTCGACGGCGTGGCGGTGGACGGTACATTCACTCCGGGGGCAACGGCGGACATTACGCGGCAGGCAGTGCGTTCGGCTATGGTCACAGCAGGTAATCAAACAGGGACAATGACCCTCGGCAAGGCACTGGCAGGGAGCAACGATGCCATTGTAGTCCCGCAGGATATGGGAGGCAAGAAGTTGACTTTCACCCTCGCCAGCGGTGGCGAGCTGTACTATACCTTTCCCGAAGGCAAGGCTTTCGAGAGCGGTAAGAAGCACATCTATAACGTGAAGCTGACCCTCACTGGCATCAAGGTGGAGAGTTCAATCGAGCCGTGGGACACATCGGAGGGGGCGACCGGAGGGGAAACAGCGCTTTCACCGGCTGCAAGAATCGGTGACTACTTCTATTCGGACGGTACTTTCTCTACAGACCTCGACCCCGACAAGACGGTAATCGGCATCGTCTTCCAGACCAACCCGAGGCGTATCGGACAGGCGGAGAAAGATGCGTTGGCAGCCAAAGGTGTCAGTGAACCGCACGGGCTGGTGATGTCCATAAAGTTTGCCGCGAAAAAAGAACAGTGGAGCAAGTCTTACAATTGGGGCAATGTGGAGAATTGCGAGACGGTCGCCGACTGCTACAAGGCGATTAACGGACTGAAAAATACGACGGTACTATGGACAGACACTGGCTTCCCGGCATTCATGGCTGTCAATGATTTCAATGCCCACAATGCAGTTCCGGCGAACGCCACGCAGTGGTTCATGCCTTCGGCGGGTCAGTTGTGGGATCTCATAGAAAATCTCGGAAAAGCAACCGCACTGGCGGCATGGCGTACAAGCACGGACAAAGACATGAAATGCACAGAAAGCGGCAACAATATTTGTTATAATCTCAACAGTCGATTAGAAGGCGTGGCTAACGCTGAACAGTTTGGCCAGACATATGAATATCTGTGGTCGTCTTCGCAATACACGGATTATAACGCCGGAAACGCCCGGTTATGGCTTGTGAATTCAAGTGGCAAAGCGAATTGTATGGTATACAGCAAGATCCAACAATTTGCTGTACGGCCCATTCTTGCTTTTTAAAACAATGATGGCATGGAAACAAGAGAACTACAACGATTCCTAAAAGGCGGTGCGCGGTGGAGCATGGCAATACTGCAGCTTGCCGGCGGGTTACTCACGGCGTGTAGCGACTATTCGGTAGATGAAATGCAGGGAGAACTCTTTCCTGCGGGCGAATACCCCGTGACGCTGACGGCATCCGTCCGGGTGGCGACCCGCTCCACGGCAGACAACGATGCTTGGACGGGTGGCGAACAGGTTGCTGTCGAGGCTACCTCTTATTTAGATGGCGCACAGCCCGAGGTGAAGATCTATACCGCCGCGGCCAACGGCACACTGACCACCGACATCCCCTTCTGGTGGGCACGCAACACCGAGTGGAAGCGACTTCGCGCATGGTACTGCGCTGATGGCTCCACAACTCAAGGCAGTGCGAATGCCACGGCAGTACCCGGCAAGTGGGGCGTCAAGGCCGACCAGCGGGGCGAGGGCTATGCGCAGAGCGACCTGCTCTTCGCCGTGACCGAGGCAAGTTTTGCCGAATATGGCACCAACCCCGTGCCGATGAAGTTCTACCATCAGACCGCCAAAGTGGTGGTGAACATCGTGAAAGCGGAATACGCCACCTCTGCCGAACGGATTCACTCGGTACGTATCGGCAATGACCTGCTGCTCGAAGCGGGTTTCGTCGCGCCGGATGCCGGAGGACTGCTGATTGGCGACTGGGGAGGGGGCGGCACACGGGGAGCCATCGAACCTCGTCTATTGCCTTCCCCGACAGATCCGGAGCAACATGTCGCCACTTACGAGGCACTCGTGATTCCGCAGGAAACCGCCGGCAAGTGTATGCTGGCCGTGGAGACCGACCTCGGCACCACGCTCTACTACAATGCCCCTGCCGATGCCTCACCTCTCGCCCCCGGCAAGGTACGCACTTATAATATTACGGTCAAAGCCGAACGGTTGGAAGTGGAGACCGTAAGCAGCGGCGCATGGAGTGCAGGTGGAGAGGAGAATGTCACCTCAGCAGTAAAACTTTTTAGTGCTGATGATCTAAAAATAGGTGATTATTTTTACTCCGACGGGACGTGGAGCGACGGTGGTCTGCGCAAAATATATACTGACGGCAGTGTAGAGATAGCAAGCCCCAAGCCTGCTCCCGTGCTGACCAACCCTACAACCGGTGCGGACAGGGCAGTCGTGGGCATCGTTTTCCAGACGGACAAGAGCCGTATCGGCGCAAAAGAGAAAGAGAAATTGGGCGGCGAAAATAATGTCCACGGCTTGGTGATGTCCGTGAAGAACGCCGCGACAAATCAGCAATGGTGTACATCATGGTCTATAGACGAGGGTTTGACGAAATGCGTTACGAAAGCCGATAACTACAACGATATCAGCGGATACGGAAACTGTGAGCAGATTCGCTCCAATCGCAACAATTTCGACAACTATCCCGCGTTCAAGGACGCCGACGGCTACAACACGACCTGCCCGGTCCCCACGACCACGACGGGCTGGTATCTTCCTTCTTCGGGCCAGTGGTGGGACATCTTTCAGAATCTGGGCGGCATTACGGCTTTGGCTGATAAAGATCAGCAAACCTCGTCGGAACGCGTCGATTTCTCTTGGTCAAGTCAAAGTAAAATTTCCGCTGCCCTAAATAGTTGGATGACGTATATCGCTGATGGAAACAAGAACGAATTCGACAGCTCAACCTATTTTCTGTCGTCTTCGGAGTGCAGCAACTACAAAGTATGGGTATGGTTCTACTACGGGACAGATTATGACATAAGTTGCAATACGACCTCAAAGGACGGCGGCAATTACCACGTGCGCCCGGTCCTTGCTTTCTGACCTATTTAATCCATTTATCCATTGCGGCGTAGCCGCCGGAAATGATTTTTACATTTATAGAAGACATGAAACTCAAGAATATATACACTACATTATGCTTGTCAGCCCTTGCAGTGGTTTCGTGCAGCAAGGACGAGCCGGTGTTGCTGGGAAGAACAGCTACCGGTGGACCCTTCGCAATCACCGTCACTGACGGGGGCTATGCCAATGCCGATGCCCCCGCCACCCGTGCCGTGGAGAACGGCTACACCACCGAGTTTACCCAAGGCGATGCCTGCGGACTCTATATCGTGCGGAACGGCAACATCGTTGAGAGCAATCTCATGCTCATAGCGGAAACATCCTCGTCCACAGGCGGCGAATTGGTATGGAAAGTCCGGGACTCAGGGGGCAATGACGTGAATCTGTACTATGCACCGGACTATCGATACTTTGTCTACTACCCGTATCAGATAGATATGACGGATAAGGTCAATGCAAGTGCAAGCGATGAAGCGAGCTTCTTCGCCCCGCTCATAAATGGCTGGCAGCTGCAGGCCGACCAGAGCGACTACAAGACGGGCTACACCACATCCGACCTCATGACCGCCGCCAGCACGGTATCCGGCAAGGATGCCGCTGGCAAGCGCACCCTGACTTTCTCCATGACCCATCGCATGGCATTGGTGGTTGTAGATATGCCGAAGACCGTTTACAAGTTTACAAACACCGCCCCCGCCATTCCTGACTATACTGTCCGGAGGACTTCTTCCGCACAGTTTGCTGTCGCTGCCTGTCCATACGCCTTTCCCGACGGTACTTACCGATATCTGATCAATCCGGCATCCGGAGCGAAACTGTCCGCCACCTACAATGACGGACTAATACACAGGTTCGACATCGATATCGCAGCGTCTGCGCTTGCATCCGGAAGTTACAGAACCTACAAAGTGGACGGCGGAACAATCGTGAAACGACAAGAATTGCAGGTCGGTACATTCTTCCTCGCCGACGGCAACCTGCTTCCGAAAGATGCAGATGCTGCTACTGTGCAGGCGGCTAAAGTCGTCGGCATCGTTTTCCAGACCGACCCTTCACGCATCGGGAATGCTGAAAAAAACAAATTGGGTGAAGGAAATGTGCATGGTCTTGTGATGTCCGTGAAGAACGCTGCGACAGATCAACGGTGGGGCCCATACGGCAAGGATGAGGGTCTGACGAAATGCACGACGAAAGCGCAGAACTACAACGACATCAGCGGCTACGGAAATTGCAAGCATATCCGAAACACCCGCGGCAGCTTCGCCGATTATCCCGCGTTCTTGGCTGCCAACGATTATAACACGACCTGCCCTGTTCCTGCGGCCACGACGGGCTGGTTCCTTCCGTCCTCCGGTCAATGGTGGGACATCCTGCAAAATCTGGGTGGTTGTCCGGCTTTGGCAGACGTAACCGAGCAAACCTCGCCGGACTCCGATAATTTCGACTGGCATAACCAAGGCAAAGTTCTCGATGCTTTGAATAAATGGATGGAGCATATCGCTGTCGACCGCAAAACAAAATTTGCCGAAGGCAACCAGTTTTGGTCGTCGTCGGAGTACTCGAATACCCACGCACGGCACTGGTGCGTGTTCTCCTTTGGTAGCGTATACTGGCGCTCGGACTTTAAGAACCATTCTCGCTACCAGTCTGTGGGCAGCGCTTACAATATACGTCCCGTCCTTGCCTTCTGATCTATAATATTTGATTCTCGGACGACATAATCCGAGTATCCGTTGAGCCTGTGGTTGACCTCGATAGCCCGTCGGTCACCGCGGGCTTTTATCGGGCTGTTCAGGGAAAATACAGGCTGTACGCCTGTCAAATGGAGGAAAACGGAGGTGGAGTAATATGCTGTGTTATGGATGGGGAAAATAATCTGAACGACAAAAAATAGCTTAAACGACAAAGACAAAATATTCTAAACTACAAAGATGTGTGATTCTGACAATTGAGGCGATTTTTGAATACAAGAATTAGGTTGAAATTAAATCTCTTGACTTATGTTTGTATGCTGAGTTCTGGATCAGAAATTCAAAAAAACATATAAAAATGAGCAAAAGAATCTTATTCCTTGTCTTGTTTCTGTGGCTGGCATCGACAATTTTTCCTGCTTTTGCACGGCAGAAAACAGACACGACCTACGCTTTCCGTTCCGTTCCGCAGAAGGAGATATCTCTGCGTGCCAACCTGCTTCGTTGGGCAACCCTCACACCCGACCTCGGTGTCGAGTGGCGTTTTAACCCGTCATGGAGCATATCCGTGAACGGCTCGTGGACATCATGGTCGTGGAATGACAAAGATAGAAGGTATGCCCTTTGGGAAGTGATGCCGGAACTCCGTTATTATATAGGGAAAGAAAAACACGGTTACCTTGGTGCCATTTTCAAGACAGGACAGTTCAATTACAAGCTCTCCGCGACAGGCAAGCAGGGCGACCTGATTGGCGGAGGACTAACCGGCGGTTATATGCTTAAGTTGAACCGCGCCCTCTCTCTCGACTTCTCCGTGGGCATAGGGGGTACCTATGCCGATTATGAAAAGTACGTGGTCATCGACAATGTGCGCGTGCGCCGTGGAAGCGAAAACAAGGATTATTGGGGTGTGAACCACCTCGGTGTGTCACTCGTATGGAACATCTTTTAAATAAGGGAGGAAACAGAATGAAAAGTAACCGACATATATTAATAACATATACGGCTGTTCTGGCCGCCATATTATTCGCTTCTTGTGTGAAAGACGAACTTTATGATACTCCGCATCCCGATAGTGGAGTGGTAGTCGTTACCGCAGATTGGAGCGATAGGAGCAGCGAGGCCGACATCCCTCAAGCATACACCCTGCGTATAGGCGGACAGGAGCAGGAGGCGAGCGGAGAAACAAACGTGTTCAACCGGCTCCTGTCACCCGGCAAATACACCTTGACGGCATACAATAAACAGGACCAAATTACCGTCACCGACAATACCGCCTCGGTGAACGCCACGTCTGCCAAGCACATCAACCCCACGCCGGGTTATCTGTTCGCTTCGGTACAAGACATCAGTGTCTTGGCGGATGACACGCTGCGCGTCACAGCCCGGATGGAACAATTGGTACGCAGACTCGACCTCGAACTGACCGCCACCGAAGGCGACTACAGCCGTGTACAGTCGGCTTCGGCAACGCTCTCCGGTGTGGCTTCGGTTGCGGACATAGCAACAGGCGAACGGAGTGCAGCAGCACAAGTAATAAACGCTTTCAGGCAAGACGGCAATAAGTTCACACTCTTTTTCCGACTGCTCGGCATTGTCCCGACGGAAGCACAGACACTGACGGTGGACATCACTTTCAACAACGGTGACACGCAGCGGATAGTGAGCGACCTTACCGAGGCCATGAGGGACTTCAACAACGGCACCAAATCGATAAAACTTACGGGTAATCTGCTGCTGCCGGTAGAGGCCGGGGTGACGGGCGCAACCATCACGGACTGGAACGAGGTAGAAAGTGGCAATGGGTACGCTAACTGACGATAAATATTTTAATCAAAAAACAATATTATGACAATGAATATGAAATTTTTCATTCTTGCAGTAGCAGCAACGCTATTGGCTGCGTGTACACAAGAGGACGAGGTACAGAACAATCCGGTGGAAGCACGAATCACGGCAGGTGTGAGCGGGCCGAAAACTCGCGCTGTGGACAATGTGTGGAATGCCGACCACATCGGCGTGATGGCGGTGGATGCACCGGGAGAGTCCACGACCATGGGCAAAAAGTACAAGAACGTGGAATACCAGACCGCAAGCACTGGAACCTCCGCCGACTTCGCCCCGACAACAGCCGGAGATGGCATTTTCTTCGAGGATGCCTCACGCGAGTTTACCTTCGCCGCCTATGCACCTTATGAAACAAGTCACGCGACATCCCTGCCCGGCAACAATGGGAAAATCACGGTAAACACGGAAAACCAACATACGGTGGCGAAGCAGGAAGCCATAGACTACATCTATGCCACGGGCGCGAAGGGAAGTAAAGGCAATCCGGTCATCAGCTTCACGGACAACACCGCCGCAGGCGGCAACGACTGCTCCTTCAAGCACAAGATGGCCCGCCTTATTCTGAAGGTGCAGGTATCGGCTGCCGACGGATTCACCGAACCAAGTGTATTGCGGTTCGCCAACTACAAGTTGGGCGGGCTGATTCATGAGGGAACGTTCGATGTGCTGACCGGAACGGCCACAGCCACGGGTACTGTCGTGAACGACTGGATGCTGATAGAATCCACGTATCCCACGCCTACCACACAAACTGTCACATACAAGTGCGTGTCGGACTACGATGTCAGCACGGGCGTGATGACCCTCACCATGATTCTGCTGCCGCAGACGCTCACCGACTTCCTGAACTTCGAGATTTCACCCAATGATGGAGAGAATCAGACTTACTCAAACAAGGGTTTGATTAAACCCGCGTTGGAGGCCGGTTACTCCTACACCTACACCATCACGGTAAAGAAGACGGAACTGACCCTCAGCGGAAGCACCATCGAAAACTGGAACGACGGTGGCAGCCATTCGGGTGATGCGAAGATGTAATGTGTCTGAAAGCCGCTGCCGTGCGTCAGGCGTAAACACGGCGGCACAAATAAACGAATAAATAAAAACAATATGATGGACAAATCATTGATAATAACATGGCTGTCAGGGCTGGCACTGCTTCTTGCCGGTTGCTCGCAAGACGATGCTTTGCAGCAGGACGGACTCCTGTTCGACGGCAAGTACCCACTGCAACTGACGGCGGAGGTGGCACATCCGCAGACCCGCGCCGGAGGCAAGGACACGTGGACGGGCGGCGAGGAGATTAGAGTATCACTGGAAGGCGTGTTTGGCAATAAAACATACGTGATGGACGCATCGGGCAATGCAAGCCCGAAAGATACCGATAATACTTTCTACTGGAAGAACACCGATGAAGCCCGCGTCAGTGCATGGACTCTGAACCTGGAAATGGGAGAAACGGATATTTCCGACCAAAGTGGTGGGTACGCCGCTTTCGATGTCCTGTACGCCAGTGCCATGGGACGTTATGACCAAGCCGTAAATCTCCGTTTCATCCACCGCATGGCGAAAATCGAAGTAATTCTCAAGGCTGGCGAAGGCATTACAGATGAGGAATTGGAAGGTGCAACCGTCACCATTTTCGGAGACCCGGTAACGCACTCAACCTGCGGCTTGGTTGCACCTGGTGACCAATCGGACGGCGAGATAAAGCCCTATTACGATGTCGCAACGAAGAAATACGAGGCGTTGGTGCCGCCGCAGAATATGACGGGCAAGCCGCTCGTCCGAATAAGCATAGGCGGCAACGCCTTTACCTACGCTCCCGACACAGAAGCTGCCGGCAATTTTTGGATGTTCGGTGGCAGACGGTATGCCTACACCATCACCGTGAAAACAAATGGGATAGACGTGCAGACGGTAAGTAGTGGTACGTGGTCTGAAGGTGGAGAAGAGAACGTGACATCATCGAAGACAATCTACTATACTGCCAACGAAGTGAAAGCAGGTGACTACATCTATGAAGACGGAACCACCTCCGATGGCGGACTGCGTAAACGATACTCCGACGGGAAACCGCCAGTCATCGCTAATCCAAAGCCGAAACCAAAAGCAGGCAAGAAAGTCGCTGGCGTTGTTTTCTGGGTCCCGAAAGACTCTGATCCAACAGGTAGAATAACCCCAGCCCGACTCTCCGATGACAAGATTATGACGAGAGATTTCCCGAATTGCACACGCGGACTGGCCGTGTCGTTGCCGAAATCCAGGAAAATGGATGTCTATCAAGTTAAGGAGGAAGGCATTTATTTGAATTTCCAAGACTCCAGATTCTCAGATCTGTTCAACGATCCATACAGGGATGATTATCAGCCTATCGCCAGTCTTACAGGCGAAAAGGGGTGCATCAACTACATTCTGGGTTATCAAAACACGAAAGTGATGAAAGCCTACAACAAGTATTGCAAGGCCAACAAAAAACAGGATAACATTGTTTGGCTCGTTGACGATATAGAGGCATGGACTGCAGACAATCCAGCTCCGAAGAACAGCACAGGGTGGTTTCTCCCCTCGCCAAAGGAGCTGCATATACTTTGCTATAAGGATGTGGACAACATCAACGAGTGTCGCAATTACAGTTGGTATTATGCCGAGAATTATAATTACATAGTCAATCCATCCATCGCCGAAGTTGACAGTTCGAGACAGATAGAAACGACATCTTACTGGACCTCTACGGAGGATTATATGAATAGTCGTTACAATGCATACGCCATACACTTCCCTGAAGCCAACCTGGAAGTCCTGAGCAAGAATCAGTACAATAGGAAGTATCTGTACGTGTGTGCTTTTTAATCACATTAGAAGAAGAAGTTATGACAAAGCAACAAATTCTATATCCCATTATAGCGGTGACACTGCTGCTCGTGTCCTGTACCGCCGACGAACCGACATTCAGTCAAGACGAAGTGCAGCTGCTGACTATTTCCGTTACCGACGGAGGTTACGCGTCGGCTGACGGTAAAACCACCCGCGCCGTGGAGAACGGCTATACCACCGAGTTCACCGAGGGCGATGCCTGCGGACTCTTCATGACCCGCGGCTTATACGAGGATAAGAAGATGATTTATTCCAACGTGAAACTGACCGCCGAGAGGGATGCCTCCACGGGCAAGCTCACATGGAAGCCCGAGGCCGGTACGACACTTGCCGGAGGACTGTCGGACGAGGAATGCTACCTCTACTACCCTTATAGAGCGGATTTGGACAACATAGTAGACATAAGCAAACTGTTAAACACAATTCAAGTTGATCCCCAATACCCTTTCTTCAATGCGCTTAAATCAAATTGGCCGGTGAAGTACGACCAAAGCTCGTATGCGGATTACGCTGCTTCCGACCTGATGACAGCCTCTTGCACACCCACATTGGAAAATGGTAAACTTCGGCTCGATTTCGTCATGGCCCACGAGTTTCCCTTGGTCGTCATCGAAATGCCGAAGACCGTTTACAAGTTTACCGATGCCCGGATTCCCGACTACACCGTGCCCTCTGCCACCACGTTCACCGGCTCTGCTAAGCCGCTGCGCATGGCCGATGGCACTTACCGCTACTTGTTGCCGCCCTCCTTGCCGACTATCGAGGGAAGTTATGACGAGGGGAACAGGGAGTTTACCATCACCACGTCCGCGTCCCATCATGTCGTAGGGGAATACAAGAGATACAAGGTGGACGGCGCAGTGGAAACCATAAGAAACTACATTTTGCAGGTCGGTGATTTCTTCCTCGCCGACGGCAACCTGATGCCGAAATATGCCGAAGCCCCCGAAGTCCGGGCAGCCAATGTAGTAGGCATCGTTTTCCAAACCGACCCGAGCCGCATCGGTCAGGCAGAAAAAGATAAGTTGGGCGGCAATGTCCACGGTCTTGTCATGTCCGTAAGGAAAACCGGGGCAGATCTACGGTGGGGACCAATCTTTAGGGATGAAGGCCTGACAAGTTGCGAGACAAAGGCGCAGAACTACAGCGATATCAGCGGCTACGGAAATTGCGAGCACATCCGTAGTAAATACGGCAACTTCGACGATTTTCCGGTGTTCAAGGCTGCCGACGATTATAACACAACCTGCCCTATCCCCACAACTACTACTGGTTGGTATCTTCCTTCCTCCGGACAGTTCTGGGACATTCTTCAAAACTTAGGCGGTTGTACGGTTTTGGTAGACGCATCCCAGCAAACTTCATCGGAGCTCGAAGACTTCACCTGGATAAATCAAGGAAATGTTCCCGCCGCTTTGAATAAATGGATGGAGAATATCGCCGATGGGGACAAGGATACATTCAGCAGTAGCGTCAGCAAGTTTTGGGTAACATCTTCGGAGTACTTTGACAAGGGCGCACGGTATTGGGCGGTAGACAACGCAGGTCGCGTAGACTGCCACTGGCAAGGTAAGGGCTATCCCCGTTACAATGTGCGTCCCGTCCTTGCTTTCTGAGAAATCGGTATGCTGATGACTGTTTCCAAAAGCTGTTGTTCAATGGGAGGCGTGGGAGGTCATATCAGATGTAAAGATAATACATTATTTCCCCGAAATCCATCCGTATATGGGCGAGTTTTGCTATATTTGTCAAAACTAAATTATGTAAGCATGAAGCACAAATTCTTATGGGTGGTCTCTTCGCTGGCTTTAATAGCCTGCACGCCTGAAAAACAACAGGAGACAGAGGATTATACACAGTATGTGAATCCTTTTATCGGAACGGACTTTACCGGTAATACCTATCCGGGAGCGCAGGTCCCTTTCGGAATGGTTCAGTTGAGCCCTGACAACGGGCTTCCCGGTTGGGATCGTATTTCCGGCTATTTTTATCCTGACACAACTATCGCCGGTTTCAGCCATACTCATTTGTCCGGAACAGGTGCAGGCGATTTGTACGATATCTCTTTCATGCCGGTGACACGCCCCTATAAGGAAGCGCCAGCTCCCTTAGGTATCTATTCTACTTTCTCGCATAACGATGAAGCGGCTTCGGCAGGCTATTACCGTGTATTACTGCAAGATTATAATATTAATGTAGAGTTGACGGCGACCGAACGTTGCGGTATCCAGCGTTATACGTTCCCCAAAGCGGAGGCTTCCGTCTTTCTGAATCTCAAAAAGGCGATGAACTGGGATTTCACGTTGGATTCGCGTATAGAGGTAGTCGATTCGGTGACGATCCGGGGGTATCGTTTCTCGCAAGGCTGGTCTCCTTTGCAGCATGTCTATTTTGAAACCCGTTTCTCGAAACCTTTCGTGGCTTATCAGATGGACACGACTGCCATCGTAACGAAAGATCGCGGCCGGATCGGAATGGCCTATATCGCCCGTTTCGATTTCAATACGGAAAAAGATGAAGAGATCCTGGTGACGACCGGTATATCCGGAACCAGTATGGAAGGAGCCGGCAGGAATTTGCGTGCGGAGGCTTCGAAAGACGATTTCGATTATTATCAGGCGCAAGCTGCCAAGAATTGGAATAAGCAGCTTTCCAAGATAGAGGTGAAGAGTCCGGATACCGATGACCTGGTGAAGTTCTACACAGCCTTGTACCATTCCATGCTCGCTCCGACTATCTACAGTGATGTGGACGGCGCCTATTACGGCCCGGACCGGCAGCTCCATAATGCGGACGGATGGACGAACTATTCCACTTTCTCGCTATGGGATACCTATCGCGCTTCCCATCCGCTGTTTACCTATACCGAACCGGAACGTGCAAACGATATGATCAAAGGATTCTTGAAATTTTATGAACAGAATGGAGCTTTGCCGTTATGGAATTTGTATGGTTGGGAAACCAATATGATGATCGGTTACCATGCCGTTCCTGTAATAGTAGACGCTTATCTGAAAGGTATCGGCAATTTTGATCCGGAAAAAGCGCTTGAGGCTTGTGTTGCCACGGCCAACCGTGACGATTACCGGGGAATCGGCGATTACAAGAAGTTAGGATATGTCCCGGCCAACAGCGATCCGAAAAAATGGGAGAACTGGTCGCTATCCAAGACTCTGGAGTATGCCTATGATGATTATTGCATTGCAACCATGGCGGAGAAGATGGGCAAGAAAGAAATTGCCGATGAATTCTATAAACGGGCCCAGAACTACCGGAATGTTTACAATCCGGCTACATCTTTTATGCAGCCACGTGACGAGAAAGGTAATTTTGCCGCTAATTTCAGCCCGGACGATTATACCGAAGATATTTGCGAAAGCAACGGTTGGCAATATTTCTGGTCTGTTCCTCAGGACCTGGACGGCCTGATCGGCCTGGTCGGAAGCAAAGAACGCTTTGCGGAGAAACTGGACAGCATGTTCACCTATGTTCCGAAATCAGAAGAAGACCTGCCGATTTTCAGTACCGGTATGATCGGGCAATATGCTCATGGCAACGAACCGAGCCATCATGTGATTTATTTGTATAACAAAGTAGGGCAACCTTGGAAGACGCAGAAATATGTGGCAGAGGTTCTGCATAACCTGTATTTGAATGCTCCGGATGGAATCTGCGGCAATGAGGATTGCGGACAGATGTCGGCCTGGTTCGTGTTTAGTTCGATGGGCTTCTATCCGGTCGATCCGGTCAGCGGCAAGTATGAGATCGGAACTCCGATATTCCCGGAAGTGAAGATGCATCTGGCAAATGGCAAGGCCTTCACGGTTCTGGCTCCGGACGTAAGCCGTGAGAACATATATATACAGTCTGTGAAGTTGAACGGCCGGCCGTATGACAAGAGCTATATTACCCATGAGCAAATTATGAATGGCGACACATTGGAATTTGAAATGGGAAATCAACCGGGACCGGTCTGGTATAAATAATTGTGTGATTGTCATACATGGAGGTCGCCACGAAGCAAAAAGACAAGATGAGTGTAAAAGGAGAACTAAAAAGATGGTTTCTTTGCAAAAAAGTTATTACTTTGCAATTAATTTAGACTACTAACATTAAAAGATAACGAACTGGTACCATGATTTGGAACGAAACTATCGAATGTATGAGCCGCGAGGAAATGCGGAAATTACAGAGTATCCGTTTAAGACGGGTTGTTGAACACGCTTATCATAATTCTCCTTTTTACCGTAAAAAAATGCAGGAAATGGGGATTACCCCGGAAGACATCCATTCTATTGACGATATAGTGAAGCTTCCGTTCACTGTTAAACAGGACTTGCGGGATAATTATCCTTTCGGGCTGATGGCCGTGCCGATGTCGGAGATTGTCCGGTTGCACGCTTCTTCCGGTACGACGGGAAAGCCTATTGTTGTCGGCTATACCCGGAAAGACCTGTCTATCTGGGCTGAAGTTGTGGCACGATGTCTGACTGCTTATGGTTTGACAAAAAACGATTCCGTACAGGTTTCGTATGGTTACGGCCTGTTCACCGGAGGTTTGGGAGCGCATGCCGGAGTCGAGAATATCGGCGGAACGGTGATCCCGATGAGTAGTGGCAACACGCAGAAACAGATTCAGTTGATGCATGATTTCGGAGCCAAAGGGTTGGCTTGTACTCCTTCTTATGCGTTGTATTTGGCAGAAACGATTCACTCATCCGGCATTCCGTTGGAAGAATTCAAGTTGCGTGTCGGTGTTTTCGGTGCTGAACCCTGGACGGAAAACATGCGTAAAGAGCTGGAAAGCAAGTTGAACATTAAAGCATATGATATATATGGGCTGACGGAAATCTGCGGTCCTGGAGTCGGAGGCGAGTGCGAATGCCAGAACGGTACGCATTTGTGGGAAGACCATTTCTTCCCTGAAATTGTAGACCCGGTTACATTGGAGCCTGTAGAACCCGGACAACAGGGAGAACTGGTTTTCACGACATTGACAAAAGAAGGAATGCCGATGATCCGCTACCGTACGCGTGACCTGACACATTTGATCTATGACAAATGCGAGTGCGGACGTACGGCCGTTCGTATGGGGCGTATTCTCGGGCGTAGCGACGATATGTTGATTATACGCGGAGTGAACGTGTTCCCGTCGCAGGTGGAATCGGTGATTCTTGAATTGCCTGAATTCGAACCGCACTATCTGATTGTGGTCGACCGCGTGAACAATACGGATACATTCCAGATTCAGGTGGAAGTGCGTCAGGAATTTTATTCGGACGAAATGAACAAGATGATCGCTCTGAAGAAGAAAATCGCAAACCGTATGCAGAGCGTAATCGGTTTGCAACCCGATATAAAGATTGTCGAACCGCGCAGCATCGAGCGGAGTATGGGCAAAGCCAAACATGTGATCGATAATCGTAAATTGGAATAGGAGAGAAGTCACAAATAATAATTCATAAATAAAAATTCATCCCCCATGTTAATTAAACAGTTATCAATCTTTCTGGAGAATAAGAAAGGCCGTTTTACGGAAGTAGCAAAAATATTGGGTGAAGCCGGCGTGAACATGTCCGCTTTTACAGTAGCAGAAAACTCGGACTTCGGTATCTTGCGTTTGATCGTGTCGGATACGGATACAGCCATCAAGGTCTTGCGTGATCGTTTATATGCCGTGAGCGTAGCCGATGTCGTTTGCCTGCATTGTCCCAATCAGCCGGGCGCATTGGCTAAAGCAATGGATATCATTACTTCGGCCGGAATCTTTATTGAATATATGTATGCTTTTTCTCAGGGTGAGGCGGCCAATGTGATCATTCGTCCCGACAATGTGGAGAAGTGTGCAGAAGTTTTGAAAG
>ERZ857801.2071-NODE-2071-length-18176-cov-3.042658_pt1 | contig 18176 bp, 17 predicted proteins | sample MGYA00519762_ERZ857801 | MGnify/ENA primary metagenome ERZ857801 (study PRJEB31778, sample SAMEA3449368) | human gut metagenome | biome: human gut; feature: human-associated habitat; material: faeces | place: United Kingdom | collected 2010/2012 ...
TATGGGAGATGCATCGAGGCAATTGGAAAAGGATATGTAAATTTAAAACCACTCATTACACATGAATTTTCACTTGAGGATTATCTGGAAGCACTGGATACAAATTTAAGAGACAGGAATTCAATTAAAGTGTTAATTCATCCACAATGGAAAAAGGGAGAAAAAGTGATACCCTAAAGGGTACATATATAAAGAAGAGGAGTACGTATGAAAAAAGCGGGTGTTTTAAATGCACAGTTAATGTGTGAACTTACAAAATTACGCCATACAGATAAGATAGTCATCTGTGATGCAGGTTTTCCTATACCGAAAGGAGCTATAATTGTGGATGTGTCTTTGGTTGAAGGAATACCGACAATGCCGCAAGTGCTAAAGGCAGTGTTAAATGAAATTATTGTAGAGGAATACGTCATTTTTGATATGATGAAGAATGTAAACAAAGAGTACTATGACTTTATAAAAAGCACATTTAAAGGAGAACAAAAGAAGGCGGAGGTTTCTATGGCTGCTTTTCAAGAAACAGCCATAGATGCGAAAGTCTTTGTACGTACAGGAGATTTAGCACCCTGTGCGAACATTATGCTGACTTCTGCATCAGGGGTATCTGCCATATGTGAACCAATGAATATTACATGCCGGTAACGGAAGAAAGGAGTGTATGAATTTATGAGATTTAAAGAATTTGGGAAAACAGGAGAGAAAATATCGGCCCTGACTGTGGGAACCTGGGCAATCGGAGGAGCTGGTTGGGGAGCAGTAAATAAAGCAGATTGTATTAAAGCAATTCACGCTATGTTTGATAATGGGGTAAACAGTATTGATACTGCACCGTGTTATAATTGTGGAGAATCAGAGAGGATTGTAGGAGAAGCGTTAAAAGGCAGAAGAGAACAGATATTTTTAACAACAAAGACGGCTTTATATCAGCCGGATCCTCAGACGCCGGCAATCAAAGATGGAAGGCGGGAGACGATTCTGCGTCTTTGTGATGAATCATTAAAGAACTTACAGACAGATTACATAGATTTGCTGCTGATTCATTGGCCGGATATTGAACATAATGCACCGATTGAAGAAACAATGGGCGCTATGAATGAACTGGTGAAAGCAGGAAAGGTGCGTTATCTGGGCGTTTCTAATTTTAGTATCGAACAGATAAAAGAGGCAGAAAAATATGGCATAATATCAGCTTCTGAACCTCCATACTCTATGGTAAACCGTTCAGAAGAAGAACTGATGAGGTGGTGTTACAGCCAGAACATTGCAAATATGACGTATGGTTCTTTGGGGGCAGGAATCCTGACCGGAGCGATAAGAGAACTGCCTAAGTTTGACGAAAACGACTGGAGACTGACATTCTATGATTTCTTTAAAGAGCCTAAATTCTCAAAAGTAATGAAGCTGTTGAAAGTACTGGATGAGATAGCGGCAGGTCATAATGCGCCGGTTGCACAAGTGGCAGTAAACTGGAATGCACAGAAGGACTTTGTTCAGACGGCTCTCTGTGGTGTCCGTAATGAGCATGAGGCAAATGAAAATTGCAGAGGGTTTGAATGGAGTCTTTCAGAGGAAGAGATGGCCGTGATTGATAAAGCAATAGAAGAATATTTATAAGGGCGTACATATTAAACAAGGTGTTTCAATTGTATGAATGATTTGATTTGCTCTGTTGGGTAATACCGACTTTTGACTATTGATTCTTGAGAAAGAGATCGTACTGTGAAATTCAGGCTTTTTCAAAGTCTTGAATCTGCACGGAACGGTCTCTTTATGTTATAATTATTCAAAAATACGATTTTTACAATATATTTTTCCACTTAAGAATAATAGAATGAAGTTTACAATGTGTATTGCTAAGTAAGAAGAAACGATGAAATTATAACCAAAGACGAGGAGAACTGCAAATGGAACTTGGACAAGGGATGGAGCAAAAAAATATTCAGACATTAAGATTGTCTCCACTCCAAATACAAAACTTAAGTGTGTTGGAAATGAACGGTCAAGAATTATCCATATTTATTGAAAATGAACGGATGGAAAATCCTATGCTGGAATTGGAGGACGGAAGTTCTAGGCAGAGTGAAGAGACGATAGAACGAATGCAAAATAATGAGTATGAAGAGGAAGACTATCCGATACAAGAGGAGAAAAGAGAAAATAGTCCTTATTCCTCGATCTCAGTACAAAACAATGAAAGCCTGACGGATTATTTAAAATCACAAATCTATTCCAAAGACAGAAAAAAAGAGTATTGTCAGTTATTAGAGACTTTGATTGAATGTATAGATAAAGAAACCGGCTTTTTTTCAGAACCAATCAATATTCTGAAAAAGATTCCGGGATATGGAGAAGATGAAATTATTCAGGCGATAGACACTATTCGCGAAATGGAACCGGTAGGAGTGGGAGCATTTGATTTATCAGATTGCCTTCTCATTCAAGTCCAAAGACAAAAAATAGAAGATCCATTATTGGAGAGAATAATTCATAGCTACATGAAAGAGATAGCAGAGGGGAAAATCAGCACGATTTCCAGAGCACTGCATATATCGACAGAAAAAGTCAGATATTATATCCGATATATCCAAACTTTAAATCCAAGACCATCAAAAGGCTTTGGAGAATCTGAAACGATTTATATTATTCCAGATATAAAAGCGGTATGGAATCATGGGAAATGGGAAATTACAATTTGTGGAAACACATCAAAAGATATTCATCTAAATCAGTTATATATGAATCTGGCAAAGAATGCAAAAGACGAAGAAATAAAAATTTATCTGGAAGAAAAGATAAAAAGGGCAAAGCAGATGATTAAAGCTGTGGAGCAAAGGGAGGAGACTCTGAAAAAGGTAGTTTTATACGTACTGATTCATCAGGAAAGGTTTTTAATAGACAGAGGACCAAAACAGATTCTGACAATGAAACAGATAGCAAAGGAGTTGGGAATGCATCCGTCCACGGTTACAAGGGCTGTAAAAGGAAAATATATAGAAACGCCCAGAGGGGTTATTTCTTTGAAGGCACTGTTTCCTCTTTCAAAAGAAAAACGCGAAACACCAGAGAAGGACAAGATGATAGTTGATAAGATTAAAATATTGATCTCGAAAGAAGATAAAAAAGCTCCATTATCTGATCAGAGAATATCTGAGAGATTAGCGGAAGAGGGAATCCAGATAGCGAGACGAACTGTAACAAAATACAGGGAGGCATATGGGATTAAAAAAGCATCAGAGAGGAGGAAGAATTGAAAATGAGAACAGAGATACCAGAGATTTGTTTGATTGCTCCTACAGAAGAACTTATGAAAAAAAGTGATAAGATTATCCGGAAATATAAAAAGAAAGTGCATGTATATCAAGGGTCTATTGGAAATGCAATAGAATTATCTGAAAGGCTGCTGAACCAGGGGGCACAAGTAATTATAAGCCGCAGGGGAACAAAGAAAATAATAGAAAAGAAATTTCCTGACCAGGTAATTGACATAGGATTGACACTTGCCGATTATATGCCTGTAATAGAAGAAGCAGCAGCGATCTCAGGAAAGACAGCCTTTTTTTCGTATGGAAAAATAAGAGAGGATGTAAAGGTGATATGCCATATGTTAAAGATAGAAGCAGAGTTTTACTCCTTTACAAATTTATCTGACTGTTACCATATTGTAGAAGAAGCGGTAAAAGGGGGAGCACAGTTAGGAATTGGCGGAGCAGATACGGAGAAAATAGCACATGATAAAGGACTCCGACATTTGGTAGTTGAAAATTCGGAGGAGTCGTTGCTAAGAGCAATAGAGATGGCAGAGCAGCTTTTACAGGTGAAGAAAAAGGAAAAGGAAAAGCAAAAACAACTAAAATTAAAGATGGAGAGGTATCAGCTAATTTTTAATCATACACATGATGCTATTATTGCGGTAAATAGAGAAGGTGAGATTGATGTTATTAATGATGAAGCAAAAAAAATATTGAAGCGGGGGACGCAAAATTTAAAAGAAACAGAGATGGTTGAAAAAGAAGCTGTTCAAGATACACGATTGATGGAGGTTTTTCACACAGGAGAAAAAAAGCTTAACCAGTTAATGAGCTTAAATGGGGTGTTGGTTTCTGCTAATAGAATGCCGATCGTAGTGGATGGAAAAATTGAAGGAGTAATTGCTACATTTCAAGATGTTAAAGCGATACAGGATAATGAGCAAAGAATTCGTGTTAAGCTGCATCAAAGAGGATTGATTGCAAAATATCATTTTACGGATATTATAGGAGAGTCAAAATTAATGAGGGATAATGTGAATCTTGCCAAAAAGTTTGCAAAATCAGATGCAACCATTCTTCTGCAGGGAGAAACAGGAACGGGAAAAGAGCTATTTGCACAAAGTATACATAACGCAAGCAGAAGGGCAGAAGGGCCTTTTGTGGCGGTGAACTGCGGAGCATTCCCCAGAAATCTGCTGGAAGCAGAATTGTTCGGATATGTTGAAGGCGCCTTTACAGGAGCAAGTAAGGGGGGAAAAATCGGTCTTTTTGAGATGGCTCATAGAGGGACAATTTTTTTGGATGAAATTGGTGAGATGCCGTTAGAAACACAGGTACAACTGCTGCGTGTTTTGCAAGAAAAAGAAATAAGAAGAATTGGAAGCGACAGGGTAACACCAGTAAATATTCGAGTGATTACGGCTACAAATAGAAACCTGCATAAAGAAATTAGTAAAGGAAAATTCAGGGAAGACTTATACTATCGGCTGAATGTTTTGAACATTAAGATTCCTGCTTTAAAGGAACGAAGAGAAGATATATGTGAAATTGGATTTCACTTATATGAACAATGTAGTGGAAACGTTTCAGATGAGGAACAGAAATTTATTAGGAGGATACTCAATAAACTGGAACAATATAATTGGCCTGGGAATGTCAGAGAACTGGGAAATTTAATGGAACGGATTTATGTATTACTTTCACAAGGCGAGGAGCAGGATTTTGTAGAAGCATACATTTCTTCATATTTATATTTTCAAGAAAATAAAGAAGATGCGACAGAAAGATTAGATGAATGGGAAAAAAATCATATTCTTACAGAACTAAAAAAACAAAATTTAGAAATTGGAAAAACTGCGGAAGCAATGGGAATAAGTAGGAGCACTCTTTGGAGAAAAATAAAAAAGTATGGAATCGAATTTAGGTGAAACAATATAAAACAAAATTAAACATTTGTTGTAATGAAAAGAAAATTTATTAGTTTATTTGATGATAAATAAGTAAACTGATAAATTTTTTTTACTTAAAATATTGAATTTATAAGAAGAAAAGAAATTTTATATCGAAAAATCAAGTATTGGCACGATATAAAAAATAAATTGCTAATAAATAAAAGTAAACAAATTTATTAAGGAAGGGAGTGAAAAATATGATTTTTTCAAAACAAAATTTTTTTGAGACAAGTGATGGGACGATTTTATACTATGAGGATTATGGTGAGGGCAAGCCAATACTCTTACTGCATGGTTTTTGCTGTAGCAGTCAGGTGTTTAAAAGGAATATAGCAGGGTTGAGCCAAGATAATCGGTTAGTATTATTAGATCTCAGAGGACATGGATCCAGTTCAAAAACCTTGAAGGACATTACCATATCAAGAATGGCAAAAGACGTGAAAGAGCTTATAGAATATCTGCATTTATGTGATGTTACCCTTTTAGGATGGTCTATGGGCGGACAAGTAGCACTCATGTATTGGAGAAAATATGCGGGTTATGGTTATGTGAGACGTATGGGAATTTTGGATTCCACGTTATATCCATTTTCAGAAGAGGAATGGAATCAACATGGCAATAGAAATTATAATATGGATAAAGCAAATGACAGACTGATCCATATGCTGGAAGATCACGAGGCTGATGCATATGCAATGGTGGAGGGAATGGTAGTAGAAGGAACTTGCCAGGAAGATAAAGAATGGATACAAAAAGAAATTATGAAAACACCACCTTATATAGCATACAGTATATACACGGATTTCTTAGGAAGAGATTTTACAGAGTATATTCCGGCTGTTATGATTCCTATACTTTTTATAGGGAGTACATCTCCAGCTGTAAAGGGTGAATTGGCAATGGATTATTATGTAAGCAAATGCAGAACTTCATATGAATTGGTAAAAATAGGGAATTCAGGTCATTTCTTTTTCTATTTTCAGCCAGAAAGATTTAACAAAATTGTACTTGATTTTATAGAAAAATATCCAGTATAGGAGGAAGAAAATGAATAGTGAACGTGATTTAGAGAGCAGAGAATATGATGTGAATGATATTGTGGATGACAAAAGGTTTATAAGGTGCAAAAAAGAAATGTGGATTGTACTTCTCATTGGGGCAATACAGATTATTATTCCTACTATTTTGATTTATACATTAAATGGTAATGGAAAATGGTTTGCAGGAGTACCGATGTGGTATGGAGTGACGGCGCTATTTTATTTATGTATATCGCTTGTTTCGATTATTATTGCAAAAACAGTAATTAAGAATCATAAATTGGATGCAGTTGCAGATGATGAGGAGGTATAAATATGGATTTAGGTTTTACAGTATCAACAGGACACCAAAGAATGATCATTATTGTATTTTTTATTTATACAATAATCATTATGGGGCTGGGGCTTTATGTTAAATATGCAGGCAGGAGAGAGAATACTTCTCAAAAAGTAGCAGGTTTCCTGACGGGAGGAGGAAATCTGGGAGCTTTATCAGTCGGGTTGATTATGGTAACAAATATTATGTCCAGCGGCGGCATGGTAGGTGGGCCGGGATTAAGCTATGGCACAGGCTTTATCTGGTCGCTGTGTGTCTTTTGTAGTTTTATTAATATTTTCCTATCTTTGGGAAGTGTTGGAAAAAAGATGTCTATTATGGGAAGAAGAACAGGCGCTCAGACTGTACTGCAATTATTTAGACATAGATACCAATCCAAGGTTTTTTCGACGTTTTTAGGGCTGACTTTCATAGTATTCCTTCTCCCCTATGCAGGAAGTCAGTTTATTGGAGGAGGGAAACTATTTTCAGTAGTAACGGGAAACGGAAATTACAGGGTTGGCGTGTTATTGTTTGCTCTGATTACATTGCTCTATACGCTGACAGGAGGAATTAAATCTATTTCTAAAATTGCAGTTGTACAAGGAGCGATTATGATTTTCTCAGTGATTGCTATTTTTGTTGCAACAGGCGGAGAACTGTTTGATAAATTTGGAAGTATACAGTCAGCTATGGAATTTGTAGAAGAAACCAATCCGTTATTGTTGGATGCGAGTACATATGCACCGTTGATTTTTATTGGTACGGCATGTATACAAAGCTTTGCCTTAATTCCCCTTCCCCATGCATTGATGGGAACATTTACCTATAACAATACAAAGACACTGAAAAATGCGATTATTGTGGGCATTATTGGTTATACAATTATTCAGTTTACAATGTCTGGCGTGGGCCCGCTGGCGTATGCGGTCAATCCGAATGTAAGCGAGGGAGATTATGTAATTCCAATGTTGTTATCTACTCTGTTGCCTCCGGTAATGGGTGGTATTGTAATAGCAGGTGCAGTAGCAGCGATTCAGTCCACTGTAGCAGCTTTCCTAATTATTATTGCATCTACCATTGTGAAGGACTTGTATAAAACATTGATTAATCCAAATATTTCAGAAGAGAAGGAAAATAAAGGGAATCTTATTTTTACAGTTATAGCAGCAGTGATTGCAATTATAATGGCGATGTTCCCTAGTGATTACTTACAGGTGATTGTAAATTTTGCGATTGGCGGGTTGGCAGCCGGCTTTTTCTTCCCATTATTCCTTGGGTTATACTGGAAGAAGGCAACACCGGCAGCGGCAATAGTGGGTACAATAGCAGGCACAGTTGTTTATATTATAGCAACGGTGATGTCGGCACCTATTCATCCTATTTTACTGGCATTTGCAGTATCCGGCATTTTGATGGTGTTAGTAAGTCCAATGACGCCGAAGGTAAAAAGAGGAGTTTTTGAAGTGTGGTTTGGAAAAAATTATAATGAACAGTATGCAAAGGCAGATATTTCTGCTATAAAGTGAAATATGAGACGAATTAAAACATTATGAAACAATATAGCGGATCCAGAAGAGGTCAATCTTCGGATCCGCTTCATTTTTTGATTTGTACAGTATTTAAGAAGGCTTTTTTAAAACTATAAACAAAATAGTAAGAAAATTATATGTAAAATAGTTGTTTTAATTTGAATTGGCACGAAAGAGAAAAAGAATTGCTAGATATATATTATAAAAACATATAGAAAGAAGGTAAATAAAATGAAACAAACAGGTCTTTTAAGTGGAGTAAAAGTGTTGGACTTAACGCGGGTACTTGCGGGTCCCTATTGTGGGATGATGCTTGCAGATATGGGTGCAGATGTAATTAAGATTGAAATGCCAGGCAGGGGAGATGATGCCCGAAGAAATGCTCCGATTGTTCATGGGGAAAGTGCATATTTTATGAACTTGAATCGGAATAAACGGGGAATGACACTGAATTTAAAAAGTGAAAAAGGAAAAATGATATTTCGAAAGTTGATAGAGAGATCAGATATTGTATTGGAGAATTACCGGCCTGGCGTAATGGAAAAATTAGGATTGGGGTATGAAGAACTCCGAAAAATTAATCCGGCCATTGTATATGGAGCAGTGTCAGGGTTTGGACATTATGGGCCATATTCACAGCGCGCAGGGTATGACATTATCGGGCAGGCTATGAGTGGACTAATGAGTACAACTGGATGGCCAGATACGCCTCCTACACGTACAGGAACTGCAATTTCTGATGTGATGGGAGGAGCGAGCTGCTGTATTGGTGTTTTGGCAGCCTATGTAAACCGCCTGAAAACAGGAGTGGGAGATAAAGTCGATGTCTCCCTCGTAGATTCTATGGTGTCTTCTCTTGAAATTATCAATATGATTTATCTATGTACCGGACGAGTACCGAGCAGAATTGGAAATCGGTATGAGGCAATCTATCCTTATGATTCCTTTCATGCGAAAGATGGTATGGTCATCATTGCATGTGGTAATGACAAACTGTATAACATTTTAAAAGAAAAACTGAAAATGCCGGAGCTTCAGGATGAAAAGTTTGCAACGAATGTCGATAGGGTGAGAAATCACGCGCCGTTAAAAGAGATTATAGAACGCTGGACAAAAGACAAAAATATTGATGACATCGTGGAGGAGCTGCTTGCGGCGGGGATTCCGGCAAGTCCTGTCAATACAATCGACAGAGTAGCGCGGGATCCGCATATTGCAGTGGCACGGGAAATGTTTGTGGATTTGGAACATCCGGTGGCAGGAAAGATGAAGGTTACAGGAAATCAGTTGAAATTCACAAATAATAAAATAAAGATTGATACACCGGCGCCTCTGTTGGGACAACACACAGAAGAGATTTTAAAAAAAGAGCTGGGGATTGCCGAGGAAGAATATGAAGGTATGAAAGCAGAGGGAATTTTTTAGAAAGGAAGAATTGAATATGGCGAAGAAAGTAAAAATTGTGGAAATAGGGCCGCGGGATGGGTTTCAGAGTGTCAAAACATTTATCCCTACAGAAACGAAACTGAAGATTATAGACGGACTTGTAGAGGCAGGATATAAAAAGATACAGATGGGCTCTTTTGTAAGTCCGAAAGCGATTCCGCAAATGCGGGATAGTGCAGTGATAGCGGAGACGGTTTTAGAGAGATATAAAGGAGTAGAATTTTTTGCTCTTGTACCAAACCTCTATGGGGCAAAAGCCGCGGCGAAAGCAGGGCTTAAAGAGATCACACCAGTAATTTCTTTAAGTGAATCTCATAATATGGCAAATGTAAAAAGAACTAGAGAACAATCACTAGAAGAGATTAAGAAAATACGGGAAGAACTGCCGGATATGAAAATAACACAGGATATTGCAACAGTGTTTGGATGCCCGTTTGAAGGAGAAATGTCAGTTGAAGCATTGATAGAATTGGTAGGAAACATAAGAGAACTGGGAATTCATTCGTTTACCTTGTGTGATACAGTAGGTATGGCATATCCGACTTTGGTAGAAAGAGTTTTTTGTGCGATGAAGAAAAATTTCCCTGAAGATAAGTTCCATGTACATATTCACGATACAAGAAATATGGGAATATTAAACAGTTATATTGCATTACAAAATGGAGCAGACAGCATTCAGGCAGCAGTAGGAGGACTTGGAGGATGCCCTTTTGCGCCGGGAGCTACAGGGAACACTTCCAGTGAGGACCTAGTATATATGTTGGAACAGTGTGGGTATGAGACAGGAATTAATTTTGCTAAATTACTGAAGACAGCAAAATATGTAAAAGCCAAAATTGATGGAAATTTTAGTGGGCACCAGATAAATATACCGGAAAAACCATGTGTGATAACGCAGGAGTAAAGGAGCAGATATGAATAGAGATGAATTGGAAGAAGTGTGCCGTATAGTCCGTACAGACATTATAGAGATGATATATAATGCTGGTTCTGGGCATCCTGGCGGGTCGCTGTCAGCGGTAGAATTGTTGGCAGGGCTTTACTTTGGAGGAATTTTAAAAATAGACCCCAAGAATCCGAAATGGGAAGAAAGAGATTACTTTATCCTTTCTAAAGGCCATGTTGCCCCTGTACTATATAGTGTGTTGGCACGAAAAGGTTTTTTTCCTGTTGAAGAGCTGAAAACGCTGCGGAAAATGGGGAGTATTCTTCAGGGACATCCACATATGTCGCGTACACCGGGGCTGGATTGCTCTGGAGGTTCATTGGGGCAGGGTCTTTCTATTGCAAACGGGATTGCGTTGTCCTGCAAAATGCAGAAAAAGGGGAACAGGATATATTGTCTGATGGGAGACGGAGAATTACAAGAAGGACAGATATGGGAAGCGGTTATGACAGCAGCGCAGCATAGATTGGATAACTTGTGCGCGATTGTGGATTACAATCATATTCAATTAGATGGAAACTTGGAGGAAATTAAAAATCTGGGTGATCTGACGGAGAAATGGGCTGATTTTGGATGGAATGTGTTGGAAATCAATGGACACGATATAGGGGAAGTACTTTTGGCATATCAAAGCGCACAGATGCAAAAAGAAAAGTCAACGGTAATCATTGCAAATACTGTAAAAGGAAAAGGGGTTTCCTTTATGGAAAATGATTGTAACTGGCATGGAAACGCGCCAGATAATGAGCAGTACAAACGGGCTATTTCAGAAATCAGGAGAGGGGAGGTATAAAGCGGATGGAAAAAGAAAAAATTCCCATGCGGGATGGGTATGGAAGGGCATTGTTAAAGCTGGCAGAAGAAAAGAAAAACTTAATTGTTATGGATGCGGATGTGGCGAAATCTACCCGTACAGTATGGATACGCGAACAGTATCCAGAGAAGTTTATTGATATGGGAATTGCTGAACAAGATATGGTGGGAACAGCCGCAGGGTTGGCATTAGGCGGTATGCTCCCATTTGCGACGACGTATGGCGTGTTTTTAGCAGGCAGAGCGTGGGATCAGATCCGAACAACGATATGCTATAATCATCTCAATGTGAAACTAGCGGGAGCCCATGCAGGTATTTCTGTAGGAGCAGACGGCGCAACGCATCAATCGCTGGAGGATATAGCATTGATGCGTGTATTGCCAGATATGACAGTTGTAGTACCTTGTGACGCGTATGAGACAGAGAAAGCGACATTGGCGATTGCAGAACAGGAAGGGCCATGTTTTATCCGTTTTGAACGTGAGGCGGTTCCAGTTGTCACGAAAAAAGAAAGTCCATTTATACTGGGTAAAGCGAATATAATGAGAGAAGGGAAGGATATCGTTCTTTTTGCAAATGGAGCGATGGTACAGGAAGGATTAAAAGCAGCAGAGTCTTTGGAAAAAGAAGGAATTGATTTGATGGTTGTGAATGTACATACGGTGAAGCCGTTAGATACAGAAGCTATTTTGGAAGCAACGAAAAAAACAGGATGTGTTCTTACGGCGGAAGAACATCAGGCAGCCGGAGGGATGGGCAGCGCAATAGCAGAGTTTTTGATTCGGAATTATCCGGTTCCTATGAAAATAATCGGCGTGGAAGACAGCTTTGGAGAATCGGGGAAGCCGGAAGAACTGATGGAAAAATATGGACTGACTGCAGAACGGATTTATAAAGAGGCAAGGAACCTGTTAAAGAAAGGGGAACAAGGATGAAAATAGTAGTATTGGACGGATATACGTTGAATCCAGGAGATTTAAGCTGGGAAGAATTAGAACAATATGGAGAGTTGACGGTGTATGACAGAACCTCCTTAGATGATGAAAAAGAGATTATCCAGAGAATTCAGGACGCAGAAGTCGTATTTACGAATAAAACACCGCTGTCAAAAAATATATTTAGTTCGTGTGAGAATATAAAATATGTAGGGGTACTTGCGACTGGATATAACGTGGTAGATATTCTTGCAGCAAAGGAAAGAGGAATCGTTGTGACGAACATTCCAACTTATGGGACAAATGCTGTAGGACAGTTTGCAATTGCACTTTTACTGGAAATATGCCATCGGATCGGGCACCATGATAAAGCGGTGCACGAAGGAGCGTGGGAAACAAACAAGGACTGGTGCTTCTGGGATTATCCCCTGGTTGAACTGGCAGGAAAAACAATGGGAATTATAGGCTTTGGAAAAATTGGGCAGACGACAGGACGTATTGCCAGGGCCTTAGGGATGGAAGTAATTGCAAATGATGAATATCCAAATGACAGAGGCAGGGAGATTGCAGAATATGTATCCAAAGATGAAGTGTTTAAAAAGGCGGATGTGATCACGCTTCACTGTCCATTATTTGCTTCAACGGAGGGAATTATTTGCAAAAAGAATATTGAAAAGATGAAAGATGGAGTCATTATACTAAATAACTCTAGAGGAGCGTTGATAGTTGAGCAGGATTTAGCGGAGGCTTTAAATAGCGGAAAAATATATGCGGCAGGTTTAGATGTTGTGTCTACAGAGCCTATAAAAAAGGAAAATCCCTTATTAAAAGCTAAGAATTGTATTCTTACTCCACATATGTCGTGGGGTGCAAAAGAAAGCAGACAGAGGCTGATGAAGACAGCGGTAGAGAATCTGAAAGGATTTTTAGAAGGAATGCCGGTAAATGTAGTAAATAGATAAAAACTAGGAAGAGAGATACATACATTTTGACGTTTCAATAGATTTGTTTTACTCTGCCGGGTAATTATGCAAAGCAAAGATTTGGTGTCACCTTTCAGAAAAAACGGAATCTGCTATAATCATATCTGCAGAATTTAATTGAAACCGCGGTGTAAAAGTTAGAAAAATAAGAAAATGGTTTAATCGTACCCCGACAGAAAACTACAGGGAGAAAGGCTTTAGTTTGGCTGTCGGGGATTTATAATGTGAAAAGATAAATTATGATTTTGAAAAAGCAATTATTAAAGAGTATGCTAAAGATTGGAACAAACATAAATTTTCTCTTTAGTATTCTACAAGATATTCATTTAGACTTCTAATACGCAAATGGCAATTTCCATTCCCTTCTATATTTTTTTCATATATGATAGGATCAAATCCAATTTCTATATTTTTCTTTATTTCCTGTCCCTGTATATCTTTATAAGAGATAGACAGAATTATTTGTGGAAAGTCCTGCATAGTTAACGGATTGTTATACTCAATATCCTCCGATAGAGGAAGCTTTTCATAACAATAACCAGATAATAATTCTAAATAAATAGAAGGTATCATTATCTGTTTTTTCATATTTTGCGAAATATAACTCTCTAAATCTACAGGATCAATACGTGTACGTGCAATTCTACGACCTGCATAATCGACTTCAAAAACATTTTCTTCTTTAAGAATAGAAACATCCATGTTACTGCCTTCTAAGTATAATCATCTTCTCTTTTGATTGGAATTCCGTCATTATCCCAATATAGAGAGATGGTGTTTTCATATACTCTGAGATCCGGTTTATATCTAAGCTCTCTTTCTTGCTTTAATTCATATACAGAATATATGGCGATAAGGAGTGAACCTAAGGATATACATATTGCTATTAACGAACCATAATTTGTTTTTTTAAAGGGATCGATATATTTGTTGTATTCTTCTGCTACTTTATCATTAGACACAGATAATCTAACAGCTACGGTTTATATATTCGTCTTTTTACGTTTTAATTTCCATAAATAATAGCGAACTTTTAATTTGGTAAACATTTTTACCCCTTCTTCATCTTCATCCTCTTTATTACTTTCAGCCTTGTAAACTCCTCCCTCTCTTTTTCTTCCAGTGCGTTGGTAATGCTATATACCAGCTGTGAATACATGGGAATAGTGATGTTTTGCAGTGCATTCGCCCGTTTTTGTGTCTTTTTGATATTCGAAGCGAGACGATACGCTGCATTTTCCACCATAGAGAGCTTGACTGTTAAGTCTTTTACCTTGCGGAATGCCTCTCGTGCGGTATCAATGGACTCGTGTGTGGTGCCGAAAGAGTAAGTCGGCGTACCGTCGTCCGGAATATATTTCACATGGGGAATTTCGGTACCCATAATGCTTCTTGTCTGAATGGTGATGGAGTTCTCAATGGGCACTGTGTAGGCAAGCTGATCCACCATATTGATTCCATGCTCAATATTTGCCCTCTGTAGGCACCGGTAGGCATAGGTAAAGGTATGATCGATTTCATCTTGTATATTGCGCGCTTCATCGATCAAATTCATAAGTTCTCGGATAAGAATATTTCGCTTTTTATCCATCAGATCATACCCTTGCTTTGCAAGTGCCAGGGAATTTTTTGCCAGCATGAGATTTCCTTTTGTAGGAAAGGTACGCGGATCCATGCGACTCCTCCTTTCAAAAATATATCAGCCTTCAAAACAGATATGCTATACCCTGTTGAAAGGAAGAGTTTTATTCCTCTTCCTCTTCTGTCGGGTGATAATATTTATCCAGAATCTTTGTATCTACTCGATCCAACTCTTCTCTTGGCAGACGACCGAGCAGCTTCCACCCCAGATCCAGGGTTTCTTCCATGCTGCGGTTTTCTTCGGGACCCTGCCCGATATAATTTTGCTCAAAATCTATTCCAAATTCCAAGTATTTTTTGTCAATGGGCGAAAGCTCATCCTCACCGATAACGGAAGCCAGGTTTCGCGCGTCTCCTACTTTGGCATAGGCGGAGAAAAGCTGGTTTGCCAAGTCCTGATGATCCTCTCTTGTATATCCTTCCCCGATACCGTCCTTCATCAGGCGGGAAAGAGAGGGCAGGATATTGATGGGCGGATAGATGGACTGCCCATGCAGGGGTCTGTCTAAAACAATCTGTCCTTCTGTGATATATCCTGTCAGGTCAGGAATCGGATGTGTAATGTCATCATTGGGCATTGTGAGGATGGGAAGCTGTGTTACCGAACCCTTTACGCCTTCTACAATGCCGGCACGTTCATAGATAGTGGCAAGCTCACTGTACAGATAACCGGGAAATCCTTTTCGGCTTGGAATCTCTCCTTTAGAGGAAGAAACCTCCCGCATCGCTTCTGCAAAAGAAGTCATATCCGTCAGGATAACGAGGATATGCATATTTTGTTCAAAGGCCAGGTATTCTGCTACAGTCAAGGCTACCTTCGGTGTAATCAGACGTTCGACTACCGGGTCATTGGCAAGGTTTAAAAACATGGCAACGTGGTCTGCCACGCCGCTTTCTTCAAACGTATGGCGGAAGAAGTCAGCGACGTCATGTTTTACTCCCATAGCGGCAAATACAATGGCGAACTGTTCCTCAGAGTTTTCGCCGAGGGAGGCCTGTTTTACAATCTGTGCCGCGAGCTGGTCGTGGGGCAGGCCATTCCCTGAGAAAATGGGGAGCTTCTGTCCGCGTATCAGGGTAGTCAGTCCGTCGATAGCAGAGATGCCTGTGTGAATATAATTTCTTGGATATTCTCGTTTTACCGGATTCAAGGGAAGACCGTTGACGTCCCGTTTCAGTGTGGAGATAATCGGGCCTAAATCGTCAATAGGCTGTCCGATTCCATTGAAAGTACGCCCCAGCATATCCGGAGAGAGCGCGATTTCCATTGGATGTCCGGTAAGTCGTGTGTGCGTATTTTTCAGAGACATATTTTCAGAGCCTTCAAATACCTGTATCACAGCGCGATCCTCGTACACCTCTACTATACGTCCAATTTTGCGTTCTGTACCGTCCACAATAAATTCAACGATTTCATCAAAGAAAGCATCCTGTATGCCTTCCAGGGCGATGAGAGGACCATTGATGCTGCTTAAGCCTAAATATTCGATTGACATGTGTCGGATTCCTCCCTTCTTATGCATTTTTTTCCAGGACACGTTGATAAAAAGCGTCAATATCCCGATGGTATCCGGCAAACAACTCTGGTCTGTCATTTGGTACGTCGTACTTGATAGCGATAACCTTGTCGAAAATGTTTTCTGCTTTTAGTACAGACATAGGATGCCCCATTGTGACGAGAGCACGTGCCTGGTTGTACAGATATAAGATTGTTTCCATCATCAGATATTGTTTTTCCATAGAGACACAGGTATCGTCTTTGTGGAAAGCATTTTGCTGCAGGAAACCGAGTCGGATGACCCGGGCGATTTCCAACACCAGTTTTTGATCATCAGGAAGTACGTCGCTTCCGATCAATTTTACAATTTCCAGCAGACTGCTCTCCTGATTTAAAAGTGCCATAAGGCGGTTGCGGTAATCTACAAATTTAGGAGAGACGTTATCCTGATACCAGTGGCTTAAATCATTCAGATATTCACTGTAACTGGTGAGCCAGTGAATTGCAGGAAAATGTCTGGAGTAGGCAAGGCTTTTATCCAGTCCCCAGAAACAACGGACAAAACGTTTTGTGTTCTGTGTTACAGGCTCAGAAAAATCACCGCCCTGCGGCGAAACGGCGCCGATAATTGTCACAGAACCGTCTGTTCCATTTAAGTTGTGCATCATGCCTGCCCTCTCATAGAAGGCAGAGAGACGGGAGGCAAGGTAAGCGGGGAATCCTTCCTCCGCGGGCATCTCCTCCAGACGTCCGGAGAGCTCGCGCAAAGCTTCCGCCCAGCGGGAAGTGGAATCTGCCATGATAGCAACGTCATATCCCATATCGCGGTAGTATTCGGCGAGGGTAAGGCCGGTGTAGATGCTTGCTTCGCGGGCGGCAACCGGCATATTGGAGGTGTTGGCGATCAATGTAGTCCTGTCCATCAGAGGATTTCCGGTGCGGGGATCTGTAAGCTCTCCAAATTCTTCCAATACCTGCGTCATTTCATTTCCACGTTCGCCGCAGCCGATATAAATAATGATGTCGGCATCTGCCCATTTGGCAATTTGGTGCTGGGTCATGGTTTTTCCTGTACCGAATCCGCCGGGAATGGCGGCTGTGCCCCCTTTGGCGATGGGAAACATTGTATCAATAATTCTCTGTCCGGTGATAAGCGGAACAGAGGCTGGAAAACGATGATGGGTCGGACGCGCTGTACGGATAGGCCAGTACTGTGTCATAGAAAGTTCTTTTTGAGAACCGTCGTTTAATTCCAGCGTTACAAGTGTTTCTTCGATCGTATACTCCCCGTCCGAAGCGACAGAAAGAACAGTACCTTCTATATTTGGAGGAACCATACACTTGTGGAGAATGGCGTGGGTTTCGGGAACTTCTGCAATAATATCACCGCTGTGCAGATATTGCCCTTCCTTCACTGTGATGTGCGTCTGCCATTTTTTAGATTTATCCAATGAATCTACGCTTACGCCGCGAGTGATAAACGCACCCGCAGATTCGGAAATACGCTCTAAAGGCCGTTCAATCCCGTCGAAGATATTATTGAGAATTCCGGGCGCCAGTGTGACAGAAACAGCATTTCCGCTGGCAATCACCTCTTCACCAGGCTTTAAGCCCGTTGTCTCTTCATAGACCTGAATGGTTGTTCTGTCTTTATCGAGCGCAATGACCTCACCTACAAGCTTCTGCTTTCCGACATAGACCATTTCAGACATACGAAAGCCCGTATTGCCCTTCAGATAGATGACAGGGCCATTAATTCCGTAAATTGTTCCAGTTTTAAGCAACTCCGTCACCTCCTAAAAACAAAAATGAGTCATATTCATTG
>ERZ857801.2072-NODE-2072-length-18174-cov-5.429604_pt1 | contig 18174 bp, 14 predicted proteins | sample MGYA00519762_ERZ857801 | MGnify/ENA primary metagenome ERZ857801 (study PRJEB31778, sample SAMEA3449368) | human gut metagenome | biome: human gut; feature: human-associated habitat; material: faeces | place: United Kingdom | collected 2010/2012 ...
TGAAATCCATGGCTTCCTGGACCAATGGGAACACTCCTTTGTCAGTTGATGCCCGGCGGGGCCGGGGCCGTCTTCCCTCTCCCCTACCTGATGCTTTCCGAAATCGCCCCGGCCAAGCACCGCGGCATCCTCGTCTGCATCTGCAACGCCATCCTGACGGCCTCCTATCTGCTTCCGACGCTCTGCGGCTCGTGGGCCATCAACAATTTTTCGCTGGACGTCGCGTGGCGCGTGCCGTTCATCGTGGGCGGGCTCCCCATCGTCACGATTTATTTCCTGCACCGCTGGCTCCCCGAATCCCCGCGCTGGCTGATGCGGCGCGGACGCCATGACGAAGTGCGCCAACTCGTGGAACGCCTCGAAAAGAGCGCGGGCATCGAGCACGACGACACCTTCATCAACCCCGACGTGCTCCGCAGCCTTGAACAGGCCGCCGCTACCGAACGCACCCGCACCGGCGCTTCGTGGAAGGCCCTGTTCCGCGCCCCCTACCTCTCCCGCTCCCTCGTTTCGTGGAGCATGTACTCCGCCGGGCTGATCACATGGTACGTCGTGATGGTCTATGTGCCCACCATCCTTACCACCTACGGGTTCCAGCTTTCCAACTCAGTCATCCTGACCGGCTGCATGATGGTCATCGGCGGCGCGGGCTCCAACGCCACCTTCGAGTCCCAGCGCAAGGCCGCCGGCCTCGTGCGCCTGGGCGTGGACGGCCTCCTGCTCATCACGCCCTACTACAACAAGTCCAACGAAGAGGGCATCTACCAGCACTTTAAGACCGTCGCCGATGCCGTGAACATCCCCTGCATCCTGTACAACATCCCCGGCCGCTGTGGCTGCGGCATCAGCGAGCGCAACGTAGAGCGCTTGGCCGCGCACCCTAACATCATGGGCATCAAGGAAGCCTCGGGCAACGTCGCCTACGCGGCCAAGATCGCCCACCTGCTGTCCGACGACTTCCGCATGTACTCGGGCGAGGACGCCCTCACCGTGCCGCTCATGAGCCTGGGCGCTTCGGGCACCATCAGCGTGTGGGCCGACGTTCAGCCGCAGCTCGTGCACGACATGTGCCGCGCCTATCTGGACGGCGACGTGGAGCGCGCCCGCGATATCCAGATTGCCGGCCAGCCGCTCATCAATGCCCTCTTTAGCGAGGTCAACCCCATCCCCGTCAAGGAAGCACTCGCCCAGATGGGTATGATCGAGGCAAACTACCGCATGCCTCTATGCCCCATGGCAGACGACACGCGCGCTGCACTTACCGATGCTCTGAAGGGAGCTGGTCTGCTTGATTAAGACTGTCATTATGGGAACGGGCCGCATGGGCTCGCTCATCCGCACCACCGCCGAGGGCGTTGTCGACGCCGCCGGTCAGCCCGTTTTTGATATCGTCGCCCAGATCGGTTTTGATCTGTCCGAGCTCGAGGGCGCCCCGGCAGCCGACGTCATCATCGACTTCTCGAACGTCGTGACCTTCGATGCCGTCGTCGCCTATGTCGAGCGCACGGGTGCCGCGTTGGTCTCGGGCACCACGGGCTACACGCCCGATCAGATGGACCGCCTGCGCGAGCTGAGTCAGAGCGCCCGCATCATGCACTCCGGCAATTACTCCATCGGTATCGCAGCCCTGCGTCATCTGGTAGCACAGGCCACACGCGAGCTGCCCGGCTTTGACTGCGAGATCGTCGAGACGCACCACAACCAAAAGGTTGACACCCCGAGCGGCACTGCCAAGCTACTGCTCGACGCCGTCGTCGAAGCTGAACCCGAGGCAGGCTACCACCCCGTCTATGGCCGCGAGGGCATGTGCGGCGCGCGTGACCCCAAGGAAATCGGCATGCACTCGCTGCGCGGTGGCACTGTCGCCGGCGTGCACGAAGTGAGTTTCTTTGGCCAGGACGAGGAGGTCACGCTCACCCACCGCGCCACGAGCCGTCAGATCTTTGTCAACGGCGCCCTGGCAGCCGCGCAGAAGCTCGTCGCCCGCGAACCCGGCTTCTATACGTTCGACCAGGTCATGTTTGCCTAACCAGGTATCAACCGAACCCGCCCAAAGGAGAGATAGCAAATGAGCAACGCAGCCGAGATGGATGCACAGGAGATTATCAACTACATCGCCACCGCGCCCAAAAAGACGCCCGTCAAGCTGTACGTGCGCGAGAAACCTGGCATGAAGGTTGCCTGGGGCGATGCGCACGTCTACGGCGGCCGTCGTGGCAAGACCGTCTTTGGCGACTGGGACGAGCTCAAGGCCATCCTCGATGCCAATGCCGACTCCATCGACTACTACGACGTCGAGAATGACTGCCGCAACTCCGCCGTCCCCATGCTCGACCTTAAGGGCATCAACGCCCGCATCGAGCCGGGCGCGATCATCCGCGACCGCGTCGAGATCGGCGACCGCGCCGTCATCATGATGGGTGCCATCATCAACATCGGCTCCGTCATTGGCGAGGGCTCTATGATTGATATGGGCGCCGTCCTGGGCGGCCGCGCCACCGTGGGCAAGAACTGCCACATCGGCGCCGGCACCGTACTGGCGGGCGTCGTTGAGCCCGCGAGCGCCACGCCCGTCATCATCGAGGATGATGTCATGATTGGCGCCAACGCCGTGGTCCTGGAGGGGGTACGCGTAGGCAAGGGCGCCGTCGTGGCTGCCGGTGCCGTATGCGTCGAGGACGTCCCCGCCGGCGCCGTCGTGGCCGGCGTTCCCGCCCGCGTCATCAAGATGCGCGACGCCCAGACCGACAGCAAGACCGGCCTCGAAGAGGGCTTACGTCAACTCTAGGGTTACGCGGTTTTACCAAACCGCGTAACTAGTTGACGCTGCACCTTTGGTTCCGTCGTTCTGACGAACGACGGACCGGTCGACGCTGCAAACGCCCCTAAGCGGCAATCTGACGTTCAATCGTCGGTCGCGTACCGAAGTACGCTTCCCTCCTCTTTCACGTCACCTTGCTCGCCTAGGGGCGTTTTCGCTGACTTATGCTCAGTCTGCAACTCAATTCAGCTCCAAGCAAAAAGGCCGAAGTCCCGAAGGGTTTCGGCCTTTGCTTTGTCTGAAGTTCAAGCGCAGTTTATCGATTCTCAATTGACCCGATGTTTTTGAGCTCGATGGAGATGAGGCCGTTGGGCTCGTTGACGAACTCGATGTATTCGGAGTTCGAACCCATCTCTGCCGGGAAGCTGATCTCGATACCCGTGTCGGTACGAATCTTATGATTGCGCACCGCCGCGCGTTCGACCTGCTTGCGCTCCACGGGCACACGCTCAGGCACCTTCTCCTCGGTCAGTGCCGCGCGCACGCTCTCCTTGATGACCGGCTCGTCCTCAAAGACCTCATCGACGATATCCCAAGGCGGCAGCTCCTCGTCATCCTCGACCTTCTCGGCAACAGCAGCCTTAACCTTGGCGAGCGCTACGGCCGTATTGGCACCGTGCTCCTCGGCGACTTCCTCGACCACACGCGTCACGGTGTCGATGACCTCCTTGCCCGATACGCCCGTGTCGCACTGCAGCAGGCCATCGGGGATAAGCATACGGTCCTCACCGGCAATCTTGCGCTTCTTGTCCACGTAGCCGATCTCCATGGTGCTTGCGCGCACGATGGCATAGCTCGGCACCTTTTGCGAGGGGTTCGGCAGAATGGCGTAGTGGCGCGCGATGTCGTTGCGCACCTCCCCCTCCTCGCGGCCCACTTCGTGCATAAAAGCCTGCTTGGAGCCCAGCAGCATCACGGCAAACCAGCGGGCATCCTCATCGTCGTCAAAATCGGCCACGAGCACGTCGGTGGACTCGGCTTTCTCGGCTTTGGTGAGCTCGGAGGAGATAAACTCCGCAATCTGCTGCGACAGGTCCACGAACTCGCGCTCGCCAAAGAAATAGCCCTTGAGCTCGCCGCCAAACGCAGAGTTCTCGGCAAACGTGGCGCGTTTATTGTCGGCCGAGGTGCGTGCGCGGCGCAGATGCGTGGTCACGAAGTTGCGCACGGTACGGCTCTCGATATCGAGCTCTCGCTGGCTCATGACGTTGACGGCAGAGTCAAAGTCCAGGATATGCAGAATCGCGTGATTGATTTTCATATACGGCATTCCGTTCTAGATCGAATTGAGCACGAACCAGTATAGCGGTCGAGCCCGCCCCAGACGCATCGAAGGCAGGTTGCTTTGCACCAATGGCTAGCGCAGGAGCTCGGACTGCCAAGCCTCGAGCTGTTCTGCCAAACTCTTGCCGGCAGCGGGCACGTCGATCTGGGGTCGTTTGGGCAACAGTGCGCATTTAAGGATCGCCACGATGGTCTGCGAGATAAAGCGTCGCGTATCTTTGTCAAAGCCTTGCGCAGCCTGGAGCATCACGGGCAGACTCTCACGCAGATTTCCTGCGATATCCGCAAACCGTTCGGCGTCCGTAGCCTCAAACACGGAGAACAACGCATCTACAAAACGCTCGCGCTCGCTAGGCGACACTGCAAGCAGCATCTCGCGAATGGAACCATCAACGTATCGAGCACCGGCGGACAGGCGCTCACAGTACACGAAGTCGCGACCATCAACCACCCAGCTAAAGGGATTGTGCTGCAGCAGGCTGAACTCGGTGCTCTCAACGATGGCATAGTCCTCCTGTGTCTCGAACATCATGCCAAAGATCGACGACCGAGGTAGCGTCTTGTCGATTCGACCGGAAAGATCGGCAAAGGCGTCGCCGTTCAGAAACTCCTCGACGAAGCCCGGACCATCATGGGAATACGCCCGTTCGATTCGCTCACGGGCGACATCGGAGCACATCGCCGCACCGTACACCGCAAGGTTTCCACCCTTGGAATGACCTCCGCACAAAAGCGGCCCGTCGATCGCATCCGCCGCTTCGTCCACATAACGCGCCGCGGATTCCTGGGCCGGCACAGGGCACCGGAACGCCATGTTAAAGTCCTCTTTCCAGCCCACAATCGTGCTGTCGGTCCCCCGGAAGGAAAGATAGCTAAACCCCGCCGGAAACCGGAACGCCATGGCTGCAAACTGCTCTGTCGCCACCACATCGCTCACGGCACGATAGCCGCAAACGTGCACGCCACGGTAGCGAGGGCTTGCCGCCACGGCCTCCAGCAAGGCCCTGCTCCCCTCTGGGTCCCATAGGTCGCCAATCATGTCCCGGTAGCATTCGGCACGCAGCAGCTCTCGTACGTCTAGGCCCTGCCAGTTCGTCAGCTCCGCCATATCACCCGGCAAACGCAAATAGGACAACCACGCAAAGACCAGGCTATCCACCGCGCAGAACGGCCGCTCCTCAAACGGATCAAACGCCGTCTGGGCATAGGTCAAAAAATTAGGCGAATCCGACATGGCCCTCCCATCAACTATGGTGCATTGGGGTCAGGTTACTTTGCACCAAAAAGGCGCCCGAGCCGTGTGGACCCGGACGCCTTCATTGTAGCTTTTCGCTCTAGCGATCTTGATTTAGCAGGAGAAGTCGACGCTGTCGATGATGTCCTTAAGAGCCTTTGCAGAGACGGTGAGCTCATGCTGCTCGTCATCGTTCAGCGGCACGGGGACGCGGCAGACAACGCCGTCGCGGCCAACGACGGTCGGCATGGAGATGGCAAGATCGGACAGGCCATACTCGCCCACCATGAGCGAGGAGACAGGCAGAACGGTCTGCTCATCGCGCATAACGGCGGTGCAGATGCGCTTGACGGCCATGGCGACACCATAGTAGGTGGCGTGCTTCTTCTCGATGATGGTGTAGGCGGAGTTCTTGACGTCCTCGGCGATGCGCTTCTCGGCGGCCTCATGCTCCAGGTGGCCGTGAAGCTCGCAGAAGGTGTTCAGCGGCACGCCGGCAACCTGAGCGCTGGACCAAGCGACAAACTCGGAGTCGCCGTGCTCACCCATGACGTAGGCCTGAACGTCACGCGGGTCAACCTCGACGTGAGCGCCGAGCATCTGCTGCAGACGGCCGGTGTCGAGCACGGTACCGGAGCCGATGACATGGCCCTCGGGCAGGCCGGACATCTTGATGGCGGCGTAGGTCAGAACATCGACCGGGTTGGAGACGATTAGCAGAATGCCGTCGAAGCCAGACTTCTTAATCTCGGGGATAATGGACTTAAAGATGCTGACGTTCTTGTTGACCAGGTCCAGACGGGTCTCACCGGGCTTCTGGGCAGCGCCAGCGGTGACGACGATCATGGCGGCGTCGGCGACATCGGAATAATCGCCGGCGTAGATCTTCATCGGCTCGGCAAACGTCATGCCGTGCGCGATATCCAGGGCCTCACCCTCGGCGCGGTTCTTGTCCACGTCGATGAGGACCATCTCGGAGAACAGACCACTCTGCATCAGCGCGAACGCCGAAGACGAACCGACGAAACCGCAGCCGACAATAGCGACCTTCTTCTCGTTAACCATTAGAAACTCCCATCTCACTCCACAAACAAGCCGCCCGGGAACGACCCGAGCGGCTTGTCGTAATCCCAATACATCCAATCGGGACTTTGATTATGCTCCTATTCGCAGCCAAAAATCGACCGTTTACCGAAATTGTTTGCAGAATTCGTAAAATAACTGCACGAAATCGGTTTCGATATATTGACGAGCCAAAATAGCTTTCTAATACAGGCCCGCCTCGCGAATGGCCTCGACAGCCAAAGCGATCTGGTCGGGCGGCAAGACCAGCGCCATGCGCACGTGCCCCTCGCCCGAAGGACCAAAGTTCGCGCCCGGCGTCACCACAACGCCGGCCTTCTCCATAAGCTCCTCGCAAAACGCCATGGAATCGGTGCGGTCACCGGGAAGCTTGGCCCACACAAACATAGAGCCATGCGCGTTGGGGCGCTCCCAGCCCAAGCCCTCAAGACCGTCGCACAGGGCATCGCGGCGCTCCTGGTACTTCAGACGCTGCGCCTCGACCTCATCGCGCGGGCCATTAAGGCACGCGATGGCGGCCTTCTGGATCGGGAAGAACATGCCAAAGTCAATCTGGCTGCGCAGCTTGGCGAAGGCCGAGACCACATCCTCGCGACCGACCAAAAAGCCGATACGCGCACCGGTGACGTTAAACGACTTGGAGAGCGAGAAGAACTCAACGCCCACCTCGAGCGCACCGGGATACTGCAAGAAGCTGCCGCCCGGCTCGCCGTCGAACACGATGTCGGAGTACGCGTTGTCATGGACGATGAGCAGGTCGTGCTCGCGGGCGAAAGCGATGATCTCCTCGTAGACCTCGGGCGTGCCCACCGAGCCCACCGGGTTGGCGGGCAGCGACACGATCATATACTTGGCACGATCGGCCACCTCGGGATCGATACCCGCCACATAGGGCAGGTAATTATGCTCGGCAACCAGCGGATAGTATTCGAGCTTGGCATCGGCGATCTTGGCACCCGCCTCAAAGACCGGGTAGCACGGATCGGGAACCAAAATAGTGTCGCCCGGATCGAGCAGGGCCAGGCCCAAATGGCCCACGCCCTCCTGCGTGCCGTTGCACGACTGCACCATGGACGGCGTAATGCCCGAAACGCCAAAGCGACGCTCATAGTAATCGCACACGGCCTGCTTGAGTTCGGGCAGGTCACGCAGGGCATACTTCCACATCTCGGGATCCTGGGCGGCTTGTGTGAGCGCATCGACCACGTGGCCGTACGGCTTAAAGTCGGGCGTGCCCACGCTCATGTTGTAAATGGTCTTGCCCTGAGCCTTCAGCGCGAGAAGCTTGTTGTTGAGCGAGGCGAAGACCTCCGCGCCAAAGCGGTCGAGACGCTGCGATGCCTGCATGGTGCCACCTTTCGATATGAAAAACGCGGCGCTCCGACAAGAGCGCCGCGCGATACGGGCCATCAGATTGCAAAAGTGTAACGCTTGCAACCCCCGTATTGGTTCAATTTAGCCAACCTTAGTCAATTGCATTGAGCGCATCGATCTGCGCAAGCCACAGACGCGAGCTGGCGTCACTCGGCATACGCCAATCGCCGCGCGGGCTGAGCGTCACCGAGCCCACCTTGGGACCATCGGGCAGGCAGCTGCGCTTAAACTGCTGGGCAAAGAAGCGACGGTAGAACGTACGTAGCCACGTGTGGACGGTCTTGGCGTCGTAGACGCCCTCGAAGCTCTTGAGCGCCATGCGGTAGATCTTGCCCGGCTCAAAGCCAAAACGCAGCAGGTAGTAGAGGAAGTAGTCGTGCAGCTCGTACGGGCCCACCAAATCCTCAGTCTTCTGCGCAATCTCGCCGTCGCCCGTGGGCGGCAGAAGCTCGGGAGATACCGGCGTATCGAGGATATCGAGCAAGACCTCGGCAATACGCCCGCCAAAGACATCGGCCGCATAGCGCACCAGATGGCGCACAAGCGTCTTGGGCACGCTCGCGTTGACGGCGTACATGCTCATGTGGTCGCCGTTATAGGTAGCCCAGCCGAGCGCCAGCTCCGACAGGTCGCCCGTGCCAATGACAAAACCGCCAGCCTGGTTGGCCAGATCCATCAGAATCTGCGTACGCTCGCGGGCCTGGCTGTTCTCGTAGGTCACGTCCTGCACGGTCGGATCGTGCTCTATGTCCTTGAAGTGCTGTTCCACAGCCGCGTGGATCGAAACCTCGCGGAAGCTCACACCCAGGTCGCGAGCGAGCGACTCGGCATTCGACTTGGTGCGATGCGTCGTGCCGAAGCCGGGCATGGACACGGCTGTGATACCAGTGCGCGGCAGCCCCAGTGCATCGAAGGCACGCACGGTCACAAGCAGCGCTAGCGTGGAGTCCAAGCCGCCCGAAAGGCCGATAACCGCAGCCTTGGTACCCGTGTGGGCAAGGCGGGTCTTGAGGCCCGCAGTCTGCAGATCGAGGATCGTCTCGCAGCGCTCGGCCAAGTCGCCGTGGTCGGCCGGCACAAAGGGCGCGCGCGGGAAAACGCGGTCGATATCGCAGGCATCGCGCAGGACAGGTTCTTCGGCCAGCACGCCCTCAAACGAAAACTCAACGGTCGTGGCCTCCGGCGCATCGTCGGTGCGCGCCCACGTCGTCGAGCGACGGCGCTCGGCAACCAGGCGGTCAAGGTCAACGTCGGCGATGGCCATATCGCAGGTAAGCAGTTTGGTGGCGGCGAGCTTGGAGCCATTTTCGTAGATAAGGTTCTCGCCCGCAAAGACCATGTCGGTCGTGGACTCGCCCTCGCTCGCGTCCGCGTAGGCATAGGCGCAGTACAGGCGTGCGCTCTGGTTAGAGATGAGGCTGCGGCGGTAATCCGCCTTACCGATAATCTCGTCCGAAGCCGACGGATTGAGGATCACCGTCGCACCGGCAAGCGCCATCTCGGTCGAAGGGGGCGCCGGCACCCACAGGTCCTCGCAGACTTCAACGCCCAGCACCATATCCTCGGCACCCTCATCACAGCAGCGGTAGACAAGCCCCGAACCCAGCGGAACCGGACCCTGACCGGCAAATTCAACCCACACGGGATCCGCAGGCGCCGGAGCAAACCAGCGGCGCTCGTAGAACTCGCCATAGTTGGGCAGATACTTCTTGGCCGTAAGGCCCAAAAGCTCGCCCGCGCAGCACACGGCGGCGCAGTTGTAGATGTTTTCTGCCACCGCAACGGGCAAGCCAACGGTAAAGACAATCGGCAGCTCACGAGTCTCATCGAGGATATGCACCAGAGCAGCCTCGCAGGCATGCAGCAGCGTGCGGTTATGGAACAGGTCGGCCGCGGTATAGCCGCACAAGTTGAGCTCGGGCAGCACCAGCGCGCGAACGCCGCGCTCGGCAGCCTCGCGAACAGCCGCCAGCGCAACCTCGGCATTGCCCTCGACATCGGCCACGCGAATCCGCGGCGAGGCCGCCGCCACACGCAAAAAGCCATCAGACTGAGAAAGGTGAAGATTCATAAGAATGCTCCCGTGCGTAAACGCTATTCAACACAATTAGCAAGCCCTATTGTAGTTCAACCGCCGGGTGGAACCGCATCCCACCAACATGGTGAGCAATTGATGAGTTGATGGTATCTGTTAAATGTCACGTACGATTCACATCTGGTGGGTACCCTGATGGCTACACGAAACGAAGCAGATTTACACCGGGAGGACCCCGTATGACAACCAAGTACACCGACGCGCCGCGCACGCGCGTCATGACGCCGGCATCGCTCAACAACGGCGTGCACGAGAACCATTCCATCGGACAGACCATGGCCATCGCGCCCAAAAAGGGCCTGTTCGACGACATTTCCATTCCCCAGATCATCGCCGGCGCCGCAGCTGCCGCCACGAGCGTCGCGCTTGCCTCCAAGATCGGTATCGCCGGATCGGTGATCGGCGCCGCCGTGAGCTCGGTCATCACCGTTGTGTCCTCGCAGGTCTACCGCCACTTTATCTCTGCCAGCGCCAAAGCCCTCAAAGGCACGCATGCCGCCGTCGACTACCCCGCCGGCGCCTATGAGCCCGTTGAATTTAATGCCGAGGAGCACCTGGGCGGCGCCGCGACTACGCAAGAGATGCGCCAGATTGCGGGGCGCGCGACCACGGCACGCGTCGCTCCCAACAGCCTGCGCGCCAAGGCGGCGGCAGAGCGCAGCCAGACGCAAAAGAAGGTCATCATCTTCTCGATCGCCATCGCCATCGTCGCGGTCATCGCCTGCACCGGTGCCATCCTTATCACCACCGCCGGTGAGGGTCTGGGCGAGCGTCCCGAGCCAATCCTTTCGTCGCGCACGACCGAGAGCGATGCAAATGGCAACACTCAGCCGCAGGATCAGCAGGCACAGACGGACGACACGCAAGACAGTCCTACCTCTGCCAATTCGTCCTCGAACACCCAAAACCAATCGCAGGGTGCCAATTCCTCTACGAACAGCAGCGGCACGCCGTCCGGCACGACTGACTCAAGCCAAACGACTGACGGTTCGCAGCCGAACGCGGGCGGCCAGACGAGCGACACCACGTCGGGAACGGGCACGGCAGACAGTAACAACACCAACAGCTCGAGCGGAACCGCTTCCGGCACGGCATCAGACAGCTCGAGCCAAGACACGGCATCGGGCAACTAAGCACGTTTGCCTCTCATAGATAACCGACCTGTACAACGGGCGCGAATCGAAAGCGGTTCGCGCCCGTTTGCCTTGGGCGCCGCCATGGCGAACGCCATGCGATGGTAAGATGCTTTACATGTGTAAAGAGGAGATTTGCCATGAGCAAGACAATAGTTAAGCCCACGCTATCGCTGGGCAACCACATCTATCTGTATCGCCTGCTGCGCGACGCGATTGGGTGCGGCAAGCAAACGTTTATGACGCAGGTCGAGGAGGCACTCGCCGCTGGTGACATGGTCGCATATGACCTGGGCTTTGAGTCCACGCGCGAGCTGCTCGAGGAGCTCGACGACTGCATTAAGCTGACTGTCTTTAAGGGCGGTCGCCTGTATGCCACCGTCATCGCCAACGAGGCTTGGGATGCCGCCCTTGCCAAAGGCGAGGACAAGCCCAAAGCTGCCAAGGGCGCCAAGCAGTCCTACAAAAAGAAAAAGCGCGGCGAGAAGGACCTCAAGGCCGTGCGCCCCAAGCACGTTAAGCGTCCCGAGCCCGAAGCCATGGTTGAAGTCGTGCCGGAACCCGAGCCCGAGACAGAGATCGAAGTCGCTATTGAGGTAACGGCAGAAGCCGAAACCGAAATCGCCGCCACGACCGATCCCAAAGTCATATCCGAGCAGGAAGCCACTGCGGAGCTCAACGAAGCTCCCAAGTCGACACCCGAAGAAGCCGCCAGCCAACCTGAGGCGCCTGCGCTCCAAAACAGCGATGTCTTTGGCGACGAGGCCGAGGACGATCAGCCCGAAGAGCCCGCAGAACAGGACGCTGCCGAGGCGGCATCGGAGCCCGAGGCACCGCAGCCTGCCATCTCACTCACGGTCGTCTATGACCCCGAGAACGCAAACGCCGGCATCACCACCATGGCATCCACGCCCATCGAGGCAAAGTCGAGCGTCGAGAATGAGAGCGCGACGCAGGTTGAGGTTGAAACTGAAGCTGCAGACGCGCCCGTCACCGTGAAGCCCGCAGATTCCACAATCAAGCCGAAGACGACGCTGGAGTTCGCACCCGTCATCGAATCCGTGCCCGCCTCTGCTTGCGACCAAATTCCCGCACCGGCATCGGCTTCGGTACCCGCAGCGGCCCCAACCCCCGCACCTGCAGCGCCCGCCATCCCCGAGGACTTCCCCGTCGATTTCGCAACCGAGGTCTTCTGCCCCGGCCCGCTTCTGCACCAGCTGTCGACCTATCTCCCCTACGGCGCCGACACGCTCGGTATCGTCGGCGAGTACTACTGGATCGCCCGCGAGCGCGGTACCATCGAGGCCGCGCGAAACCGCGCAAGCTTCCCCCTGCGCTACACGCAGGCCGGCGAGCGCCGCGAGGTTGCCGTGCGCATCCGCCGCAATACCACCGGTGGCCTCGGATCCACCTGGGCCATCGATAAAGTCGAGCCTTCTACCAAGTAACAAAAAGGGACGATAACCCCAAGGTTATCGTCCCTTTCTCGTTAGGTCACCTGAGCTCGACTAATCGCGCGTCAGCTTGCGGTGGATACGATGCGGTTGGGCTGCGTCCTCGCCCAGGCGCTCGATACGGTTGGCCTGATAGGCCTCGAAGTTGCCCTCGAACCAATACCAGTTGCCCGGATTCTCGTCGGTGCCCTCCCACGCCAGAATGTGCGTGGCGACGCGGTCCAGGAACATACGGTCGTGGCTAATGACCACCGAGCAGCCCGGGAACTCGAGCAGCGCCGCTTCGAGCGAGGACAGCGTCTCGACGTCGAGGTCGTTCGTGGGCTCGTCGAGGAGCAGCAGGTTTCCGCCCTGCTTGAGCGTGAGCGCCAGGTTCAGACGGTTGCGCTCGCCGCCGGAGAGCACGCCAGCGCGCTTCTGCTGGTCCTGGCCCTTAAAGCCAAAGCTCGCCACATAAGCGCGGCTCGGAACCTCGGTCTCGCCGACCATCATGTGGTCCAGGCCGTCCGAGACGACCTCCCACAGGTTCTTATCGGGATCGATGCCGGAACGGTTCTGGTCGACGTAAGAGATCTTGACGGTCTCGCCCACCTCGAGCTCGCCCGAAGTCAGCGGCTCCAGACCCACAATCGTCTTGAACAGCGTGGTCTTACCGACACCGTTGGGGCCGATGACGCCCACGATGCCGTTGCGCGGCAGGGTGAACGAAAGGTCATCGATGAGCACGCGGCCATCGAACTCCTTGTGCAGGTGATGAGCCTCGAGCACCTTGTTGCCCAAACGCGGGCCCACAGGAATGCGGATGTCGGTCCAGTCGAGCTTCTGGCTTGCGCGAGCCTCGGCCTCCATCTCCTCGTAGCGAGCCAGACGGGCCTTGTTCTTTGCCTGGCGAGCCTTGGGCGAGCTGCGTACCCACTCGAGCTCGGCCTCCATGCGCTTGGCGAGCTTGGCGTCGCGGTTACCCTGCGCCTCGATACGCGCGGCCTTGGTCTCCAGATACGTGGAGTAGTTGCCCTTGTAGGGATAGAGGTGACCGCGGTCGACCTCGCAGATCCACTCGGCAACGTTATCCAGGAAGTAGCGATCGTGTGTGACGGCAAGCACCGCGCCCTGGTAGTTGTGCAGGAAGTGCTCGAGCCACAGGATCGACTCGGCGTCCAGGTGGTTCGTAGGCTCGTCGAGCAGCAGCAGGTCGGGAGCCTCGAGCAGCAGCTTGCACAGGGCCACGCGGCGGCGCTCGCCGCCAGAGAGCACGTTGACCGGCATGTCGGAATCGGGCAGCTGCAGGGCGTCCATGGCCTGGCCGAGCTTGGAATCGATATCCCAGCCGTCGGCGGCGTCGATCTCGTCCTGGAGCTTGCCCATCTCGGCCATGAGGGCGTCCATGTCGCAATCCGGGTCGCACATCTCCTCGCCGATCTTGTTGAAGCGATCGACCTTGGCGATCATGTCGCCAAATGCCATGCGCACGTTCTCGATGACGGTCTTGTCGTCGTCGAGCGGCGGCTCCTGCTGCAGGATGCCCACGGTGTAGCCGGGGGTGAGCCTGGCATCGCCGTTGGAGACCTCCTCGATGCCGGCCATAATCTTGAGCAGGGTCGACTTGCCCATACCGTTGGGGCCCACGACGCCGATCTTGGCACCGGGGTAGAAGCTCAGGGTCACGTCGTCAAGGATTACCTTGTCGCCATGGGCCTTACGAGCCTGACACATCTGGTAGATGAACTCTGCCATTTGCCTGTTTTATCCTTTCTACCTGCTGTTTCTCTATTCTTGATTCGCTTTAGTGGAAACGAAATGAGGAAACCAGCTCTGAAACTTAACGAAAAAAGGGGCATGGTTGCCCATACCCCCTAATACTACCTGGGAAAAGTCCCCCGGAACATACCATGAACTGCGTACGCTAGTTTTCCGCAACCTTAACGAGCGGCTCGCTGCGATTTGCGCCACAGCAGATACGAGTAGACGTAGACGGCTCCGACCGAACCAAACGCCAGAACCGCAATCACTGCGGCGACGACTTCACTCGAAAGCACGCTGCCTGCCACGCCCATCGCAATCAGGCCAACACCCAGCACCATAAAGCAGGCACCGCCAAAGCGCTGCGTACGGCGCCAGTTCTCGGGATTGGCAAGCACCCAAGGCGTCTTGATACCGAGCGTATAGTTCTGCTTCACACGCGGCAAGTAGTTGCCTACGCCGATGAACAGCAAACCGACAACACCGGAAATCAGCACGTTAACCGAACCGACCGCCGGCACCACGCCCCAGACCGTAAGCTCTCCCAGCCAGCTTATGGCGCACATGAACAAGGTGAAGGCGATTACGAAGCCCTGATAGAACTTGCCCGAGGTTCGATATGCCTCACCTTTGGGGTCGATGCGCGGCACCACGCAGAACATTGCGAGAAGCGCCAGAGGCAGCACGCCGAGCGCGGAGGCCATCCAACTAGGACCCCAACCGTCGACGGCGCCGTTCGCGCCCCAGTGCGTGGGAATCTGCGCAGGCAAGCTCGGCATCACCATGAGGTGCGCTACGACATTGGCGACGCACAGAGCGACCAGCGCAATCCACACGCGCGACGATACCCCCGTGGCGTGAATGCCCTTGTTTTCGTTATTCATCCTTATCACCTTCCGTGTTTGTAAAGCCCATAAACCAACCGATCAAGTCCTGCATGACGGTGGTGTTTAAGCTGTATACGATGTTTTGGCCATGGCGCTCGTCCGTCACCAACCCGGCGTTTTTGAGCGTCGCCAAGTGATGGCTCAGCGACGGCTTACTGATATCGAAATGCTCGACAAGCTCCCCCGCCGTGCAATTGCCCTCGCGCAGCAACTCCAAAATGCGCCGTCGCGTTGGATCGGCAAGCGCCTTAAAACCCTCTCCCGGCATAAGACCTCCTTTCATCATCTCTCATGACGCGCACACTATACTCGATATTTAGATGTTTGTCTAACTATCTAATACAGTAACATCTATAGAACATTCGTTCGTGTTTAGTTACAATGGAAGTTGAAGCAGATGGGCCAGCTCCCTCTACCCGAGAAGGAGATGGACTATGAGTATTGACGATGTCCTGACGTTGTTATTGCTTGTAATCGCGGCTGTGGAGCTCGGCATCCACATTGGAGGTCGAATGAAATAGCCGCCCCCGCGTAATGCGAAGACGGCCACTTCTCACGCTACAAACGTGTTTGGGAGTTGGTCAACCCGCGGCAACGGGTGCCATCTGCTTCAATCTTATGCGAATCCCGATCCCATTTCAACAAGCTCCAAGGGCTCAAATGGAATCGCAATAATACCTATAATGGCGATAGCTAAAACACGACCGACTCCCCATCGGAGGATATCTATGACCGAAACCGCAGCCGCAGCCCCCATCGAGACACGCGACACCAAGCTCGAGATCATCATGGGCCGCGAGGCACTCGACAAGCTCGCCGATGCTACAGTGCTGGTGCTCGGCTGCGGAGGCGTGGGCTCCAACTGCTGCGAGGCACTCGCCCGCGGCGGCATCGGTCATTTCGTCATTCTGGATAAGGACGTCATCGCGCCCAGCAATATCAACCGTCAGGCCATCGCCTTTCACAGCACCATCGGAAAGCGCAAAGTCGACGTCATGGAGGCTATGATTCACGACATCAACCCTACCGCTACCGTCATCAAACGCACCGAATACCTGCTGAGCGACAACATCGATGATTTCTTCGCGAGCGTTTTGGAGCAGACGGACGGCAAGCTCGACTACGTCGTCGACGCCATCGACACCATCTCGGCCAAGCTCACCATTGCCAAATATGCTCAGGACCACGACATTCGTTTGGTTAGCTCCATGGGCGGGGCCAACAAGCTCCATCCCGAGTGCCTCCGCTTTGCCGACATTTTCGATACGGTACGTGACCCCATGAGCCGCATCATGCGCAAAGAATGTAAGAAGCGCGGAATCAAGAGCCTGCATGTACTGTTTAGCTGCGAGGAATCGGTTAAGACACAGCCCCGCGACCCTTCCAACATCCACGAGCGTACCGAGCTCGGAACCGCCAGCTTTATGCCGCCTATCATGGGTCAGATGATCGCCGGCGAGGTTATCCGCCAGATCAGTGGGCGCGGCACCGAGCGCGTGCACGCCGATGGCCAGCGCCTGGACTAGCAGGATGCCCTACGATGGAACCGCGATTCTTTGACGCGCATTGTCACCTTGATTTGATGCTCAGCCCCGATGCTGCAGCCAGTGAGTCGGCGGCATTGGGTCTGGGGCTCTTTGACTGCGGCGTCAATCCACGCGACTTTTCGGCCGCTAACGAGCGCGCCCGTCGCCAACCAGGCATCATCGCCGGCATTGGGCTCCACCCTTGGTGGCTCGCCGACAGCCGGTGCGGAGCCGCCGAGGTCAACCTACTTTGCGAGCTCGCTAGCCGAGAGCGCTTTATCGGCGAGATCGGACTCGATTTTTCATCACGCTTTGCGGGCACCGAGGGAGTCCAGACGCAGGCATTTGAGCGGCTTTGCCAAGCTCTATCGCAGCACCCACTCGCTGGGCGCGTCCTGTCCATTCACGCCGTTCGCGCAGCGGGGGCAACCTTGGACATTTTGGAGTCGAGCGGCCTTCTAAAGAACGATCCCAACTCCCCCACCATCATCTTCCACTGGTTTAGCGGTACCTCGGATGAGCTCGTCCGTGCGCGCCACGCAGGCAGCTTCTTTTCCATCAATGAACGCATGCTTGCGACCAAACGCGGGCGTGAATACGCACGACAGATTCCACTCAACCGCTTGTTGCTCGAAACCGATGCGCCAGCCGAGCAAAATAAGGAAACCACTGCACGACAACTCGTCGATTCGCTCGCAAGAACCTCCGAAGTCGTTGCCGCAATCAAAAAATGCGATTCGCGGAGCATCGAGTCGGCTGTTTTGGGAAATACCCATTCCATTTTCGACCTTCGCTGACCCCGGTGGGCAAAAAATGCCAAATATGAGTACTGTTGCAAAAGAGGTGTCATATTTTTCGGCCTGTTCTGAGCGAAAATGGGCTCAAAATCAATTTATCTAACCCCCTATAGACGCGATTCGATGGCTTCCAAAACATTAAAATCGGCCAAATCGGCCAATTTACTCTCAATTCTGCTGCTACTAAATTTGTGACAGTACTCATATTTGCCACTTTTTGTCCACGGGGTGTCCGAAAGGGTCCTCGACAAGCATCTAACGCTACAATAACTACCACATGGCTGGGTTTGCCAGCCGAATGTACGATGTCGTGGGAGGGGACATGGTCGAGTTTACAAAGACGATTAAAGATCCGTTGGGATTACATGCCCGCCCGGTTGCGCTGCTCTATGACATCATTGCCAAGCATCGTTGCGACGTGTCAGTCAGTATCGGAGATCGCCACACGGATGGCCGCGATGTCATGGGACTCATGGCTCTCTACGGCGAGTGCGGCGAGGACATCATCTTCCGCGTTTCGGGCGTAGACGAGGCTTCCTGCGTTACGTCGATCAGAAATCTCTCACTCTAAGCATGATAGGGCGTGGTAAAGGATGGTCCTTTGCCGTGCCCTTTTGTTTCGTATAGGAAACTTTTTCGAAATCTGAATGGGGACCCTTTCCAAAAAGTTAACCACGTGTTAGTTTACTAGAGTGAACATAGACGTGGTTAACTTTTATCACGTCGATGTTGAGGACGAACTGACG
>ERZ857801.2075-NODE-2075-length-18153-cov-3.641397_pt1 | contig 18153 bp, 13 predicted proteins | sample MGYA00519762_ERZ857801 | MGnify/ENA primary metagenome ERZ857801 (study PRJEB31778, sample SAMEA3449368) | human gut metagenome | biome: human gut; feature: human-associated habitat; material: faeces | place: United Kingdom | collected 2010/2012 ...
TCAGACGTTAGAACAAACACTTTTTCTTGAATTAAACTTTGCTTTTTTCAAAATCAAGATAAATATATGCAGAGTTTTATTTATTGCAGAACTTATTTTTTATCAGGAGAGCTCAAATGAAAGAACCCGAAACAAATTTCCCCTTGCATCTTTTTCATCACGGAACTAATTTTAAGGCTTATGAGACGATGGGGGCGCATGCAGTCACAAAAAACAGAAAGCGCGGATATATTTTTCGCGTATGGGCTCCGCACGCAAAAAGCGTTTCGGTTGTAGGGGATTTTAACTCTTGGAATGAAAATGCCAATGTTATGAATAAGCTCATTGATGATGAAACTTTTGAACTTTTCATTCCCGGTCTCAAACAATATGATGCCTATAAATATTGCATAGAAACTAAGGACGGAAGAAAACTTTTCAAAGCCGATCCTTATGCTTTCCATTCTGAAACACCGGGGATAGATTCTTCAAATGCGTCCAAACTTTATGATTTATCCGGATTTGAATGGTCGGATAAGGCATATTTGGACAAGCTGGGTCATAAAAATATCTATGCCTCTCCCCTCAATATTTATGAAGTCAATCTGCTGTCATGGAAAATTCATGAAAACGGAAATCATTATACTTATCGGGAACTAGCAAAGGAGCTCGTCATTTACGTTAAGGAAATGGGATACACTCATGTAGAGTTTATGCCGGTAATGGAATATCCGTTCGACGGTTCCTGGGGTTATCAAGTGACAGGATATTATGCAATCACCTCACGATTGGGCACGCCTCACGATTTTATGTATTTAATAGACGCTTTTCATAAGGCAGGAATCGGAGTTATTTTGGACTGGGTTCCGGCGCATTTCCCAAAGGATGCCCACGGACTTGCTATGTTTGACGGAACACCTCTTTATGAATATGCTGACCCTAGAAAGGGAGAACATCCTGATTGGGGTACAAAGGTTTTTGACTATTCTAAAACAGAGGTTAGCAATTTCCTTATTGCAAATGCTTTATTCTGGGTGGAAAAGTATCATATAGACGGACTTCGTGTAGATGCAGTGGCATCAATGCTTTATCTTGATTATGGAAGAAAAGATGGAGAATGGGTTCCTAATAAGTACGGCGGAAATGAAAATTTAGAGGCAATAGAGTTCTTTAAGCATTTAAGCAGTATTATGAGATATAGAAATCCAAGGGCTTATATTATAGCAGAAGAGTCTACAGCGTGGCCGAAGGTTACCATGGCACCGGAAGAAGGCGGACTGGGATTTTCTTACAAGTGGAATATGGGATGGATGCACGATTTCCTTGAATATGTGAAGCTTGACCCATATTTTAAGAAGAATAATCATAATAAGATGACATTTGGACTGACTTATGCATTTAGTGAGAACTTTATCTTAGTTCTTTCCCACGATGAGGTAGTTCATTTGAAATGTTCAATGATTAACAAGATGCCGGGGTACCCGTCAGATAAATTTAAAAATCTTAAGACGGCGTATACATTTATGATGGGACATCCGGGAAGAAAGCTTTTGTTTATGGGACAGGAATTTGCCCAGCTTCAGGAGTGGTCAGAGGCAAGAAGTCTTGACTGGTATTTGTTAGACGAACCTGAACATAAGGATATGCAGGACTATGTAAAGAAATTATTACATATCTATAAGAAATATCCGGCACTTTATACTGAAACAAAAGGCTATGGAGCTTTTGAATGGATAAATGCAGATGACAGAGACAGAAGTATATTTAGTTTTATAAGAAAAACAACAGAGCCTGATTACAGGAATTCTGTGGGATTCGTATTTAACTTTACACCGGTGGAAAGACCTGACTATGTAGTTGGTGTTCCAAAAGCCGGAACATACAAGAGAATTATTACTACGGAAACAGGAGATACGGAAGTAGTGAAATATAAAGCAAAGAAACAGGAGGCTGATGGTAAGCCATATAGATTGGAAATACCACTTAGACCTCTGGAATCAGTAGTTTTTGAATTTCCTAAAGTAATAAAGAAGAAAGCAAAAACAACAAAAAAGAAATAAAGATTAACTAAAAAGGGCAGTTGTTAAGCTGCCCTTTGTTGGCAGTAACAATACAGAGAATTTTCGGAGAAAAAGATGAAAAAAAAGGTATTTATCGTAATTATTATTTTAATTATATTAGGTGGAGCAAGTGCATTTGGAATAATGTACAATAAAAATCATACATCAGGGGAGCCTGAGAAAAATGATGTGGCAGAAATGACAGACAAAATTCCTGACATGAAGGTATATGCAGGAAGCAATGTTATTGGAACCATAGACGGATACACAATGGAAATGAATTATGCACACCTTAGAGATAGTATTATTCCGGTAGGTACAGACAATAAGGTTTCCATGGAAATAACATCCAACAAAAATAAGATTGAAAAATTATCTTATGAGGTGGTAAGTGCAGAAGGTGACACTCTTCTAGATAGTGGAGAAATCACGGATTTACAGGAAAATGACGGGAAAATTGCCTTTGATTATCAGGCAAGTGCCATTATGGAAAAGGGAAAAGAGTATTTTCTGACCTTCAACATGTCTACAGATAAACATAAAAATCTGCACTATTACACAAGGGTTATGCAAATAGGTGCAGATGTAGTTGAAGACCAGATTGCCTTTGCCAAGGATTTTAGTGACAGAACCTTTAATGAAAACGAGGCAAAGGGATTAGTGGCATATATTGAGCCGGATGCAAAGGGAGCTAATGATAATTTAGGGGAGACTACCATTAAATCCAGTTACAGCATGCTGGTGTGGAAGACACTTCACCCGGCAAAGAGCACTGATACAACTGTGTATGCCAAGGATTTTTGTATAAAAGACAGCGGCGAGGCAGGAACCTACACCATGAATTATCAGATGAAAGCAACAAATACTGAAAAGGTGGAGGAAACCTACAATGTTACTGAAAACATTACAGTGTGGACCTGTGCAGGTAAACAGTATGTACTGGCATATGACAGGGAGGTAAATCAGGTTTGGGCTGCTTCAAAGAATAATGTTGGAAACAGTTTTATTGATTTGGGAATACAGAAGCAGACAACGGTTTCTAATGTAGAAAGCTCTAACGGACAGTTTATCGGATATGAGATAAATGGTGACGTGTATACTTTTGATGTTACCGGCAAAAAAATGTATCGTGTATATAACAGCAAGGCAAAAAGCGGGCAGCAGCTTTACAAGACCCGCTCCAGAGTTATAAAGGTGGATAATGATGGAAATGCAGAATACATGATATATGGTTACAGTCCAAGTGTAAATCATGGTGGAAAAAATGGAATTTCCATAATGGATTACAGTGTTAAGGATAATAAATCAGTGGAAAAAGCCTTTATACCATGTAATGAGCCGGCGTGGATTCTGGAAAATCAAATGTCTCAGCTTTGCTATGAAGGTGACGGAACATTATATATAATGCTGGGAAAAGCAGTATATTATGTAAACTTAAAAACAAAGGAATGGGGAACATTGATTGAGAATATGGAGGATGGAAGTCTGTGTGTAAATGAGCAGGGAACAGTAATTGCTTATAACACCAATGGAAGTATTTATAACAGTGACAGTATTACCGTTATTGATTTAACTAATGGAGACAAAAAGGAAATTAAGGCAGAAGAAGGTAAGAAAATTGCAGTATGCGGATATACCGGTGCTAATCTGGTATATGGAACAGGAACAATTTCAAAAGATAAGAAATACGATGCTTTTCCTATTGAAACACTAAACATAGTGGATTCTGATTTAAACCTGGTTAAGTCATATTCAAAAAGCGGAATAACTATGACAGACGTAACTATTACAGATACAATTATCAGCTTTAAGCGTTTTAGAAAAGGAAAGCGTTTAGAGGATGACCAGCTTCTTGATAACACAGAGGATACGGTAAGGGTTGCTAATTCAAGCTATTATACCGATGACATGAAAATGAGGGAATTGGCGCTGTCCTTTACCAATAATCTTAATGCCACAACCAAGCTTACCATTGGCAAATGGGGATCAGTGGAATTTTCTACAGGAACAGAGGTTGACTCTAAATTTGTAAAAACCACTGAAGACAGATATTTTGTATATGGATATGGAATGCTTCAGGGAGTGTATTCTAAAAAGGAGGATGCCACAAAAGCCGCAAGGGAAGTTTATGGTTTGGTGATAGATGAAAGGGGTAGTAAAATATGGGTGTTTGAGGAGAACTATCAGTAGAAAATATATTTAAACATAAAGTGAAAAAAAGGCATTAAATATAACAAAATTAACAATTATAAAGTAGAAATATAGCATGTAATGGGATACAATTATTTACAGATATTGGAAAGTGACAATTTTTTCTACAAAAAGTGCAGTTATCCGGTTTAATGATAAATATGAAGAAAAAATTCATTTCATTATTGATGATAATAGCAATGATGTTTTCTATGCTTCCGGCGAATGTGGTTGACATAAAAGCTGCAACAGGGAAAACAGCTATTATTAGTGTAGAAGGGAAAAATGCCATTCCCGGCTCTACAGTATCTGTAAATGTGTCTATAAAGGACAATCCGGGAATATTAGGCTCGGTACTTAGGGTTGAATATGATTCCAAGCTTACATTGACAGATGCAAAGTCAGGGGAAGCTTTTAGCACATTAGTTATGACCAAGCCGGGAAAATTCGGTTCACCAAGCAAGTTTGTATGGGATGGTCAGGATTTGCCAATTACAGGAAGCCAGAATTCTAATTCGGCAGGATTCTTCTATTTATACGGAAGTGCTCCATGCTGGTATTATGAATGGACAAGGACAGTAGTTGCATCTTACAAGACTCAGTATCGTTATGCAGACCGCAGTAAGTCATACACATACTTATTTAAGAAGGTAGAGCAAAAGGAGTCCACCTCAGAAATTCAGGAATCGGATTCTGTAAGCAATGTACAAAAATGGGTTAAGTACACTATTTAGTGGGACAAAAATAACATAATATTATATAATAAAGAGGTCATTCACATTAGTGGATGGCCTCTTTGTTATGGATGTAAATATTAAAACTCATATTTTATTCTCATTAAACCATAACATATCTCTCTGATTAATTGACCGAAAAATCCATTAATGTTATACTAAAAGATAGTAAAAAAGTTCGGGAGGGACTATGCGTTTTATTCATACAGGAGATATTCATTTAGGAGCCATGCCGGAGAGCAGAAAAGAGTGGGCAAAAAACCGTGGAGATGAAATCTGGCAGACTTTTGAGAGATTAATAAAGAAAATTAAAGCACAGCCGGTGGATATGTTGATTATTGCCGGGGATTTGTTTCACAGACAGCCATTGCTTAGGGAGTTAAAAGAGGTGGACTATCTTTTTTCAACAATACCTGAAACTAAAGTAGTGCTGTGTGCCGGAAATCATGATGCCATTAAAAAGGGGTCATTTTACGATGGCTTTAAGTGGAGTGATAATGTTATTTTTCTAGGCAGTGAGAATGTTCAAAAAGTGGAAATCCCGGAACTTAATGCATGTGTCTATGGACTTAGCTACCATCAGACAGAAATAACAGATGGAATGTATGATCACATTATTGTGGACAGACCTGATATGATAAATATTCTGGTGGCTCATGGTGGTGATGAAAAGCATATTCCGATTAATAAAAAGAGAGTGGCAATGTCAGGATTTGACTACGTGGCAATGGGACATATTCACAAGCCGTTTATGGATGAAAAGTACAAAATGGCTTATTGTGGTTCCTTAGAGCCTATTGATGTGAATGATACAGGTGAGCGTGGCTATATATACGGAGAAGTGGACAAGAAAGGTCTGGAGTTTGAATTTGTGCCATTTTCTAGAAGACAGTATGTTGATTTGGACTTTACGGTAACGCCAAATGCTACAAATATGGAAATCAGACACAGGCTTTCCGACATTTTTAATGAAAGAGGAAAGGATAACATGTACCGTGTAACATTTAACGGTTACAGGGATCCTGAATTTGAAATAAGCATAAAAGACGTAATGGATTGTGGCAATATAGTAACTGTTATTGATGAAACAATTCCGGATTTTGATTTTGAGGAAATGTATGCCGACAATAAGGATAATATTCTTGGAATGTTTATTGGTCAGTATTTAGATAAGGAACCATTAAATCCGTTGCAGCAGAAGGCACTTTATTATGGCACAAAAGCTTTATCACAGGCTATGGAGGGTAAGGTATGATTATAAAAGATATACAGTTGACGAATTTTGGTAAATTTAATCATAAATATATATCTCTTGAGCCGGGACTTAATATTATATATGGTGAAAATGAGGCAGGGAAAACCACTCTTCACACCTTTATAAGAGGTATGCTTTTTGGAATTGAAAAGCAAAGAGGAAAGGCAAGTGCTAAAGATACCTATTCTAAATACCAGCCATGGGACAATCCTTCTAATTATCAGGGAACCATGGGAATTGAAAGCGATGGAGTGAATTATCGTATAGAGCGCAATTTTAGTAAGGAAAATAAGAGCTTTAAGGTAATAAATGAGGATTTAGGTATTGAATTATCTCAGGAACAAATAGATGAACTGTTTGCGGGACTGGATGAAAGCTGTTATTACAATACCATTAGCATAAGCCAGCTAGGCAGCGTTACTGACAAGGAACTGGAGAATATACTGAAAAATTATGCAGCTAATCTTGGTTCCACAAAGTCTATGGAAATTAATATAAAAGAGGCTTTTGAGGAGTTAAATACCGAAAAAAGAAAGATTATTTCTGAAAATAAAATTGGAGAAGAGGATGAAATCCGCAGATATATAAGAGATGACGAGGATACATTGGAGTTGTCAGAAAGAGAACAGCACACAATTATTGCCTCTATTGAACAGAAAAAGGAGTCTGTGGCACGTCTTCAGGAAAAGAAAAAGGATTTGTCTGCAAGGGATGCCAAAAGGCTGGAGGAACTGGCAAGGCAAAATGAGAGAAAAGAGAATCTTTATCAGGAGGTTTTGTCATATACCACGGAGCTTGAAAAGTATAATTCTATGTTAGAGCAGATAAAATCCCATAAGCAGTCATTGGAAAATGAATTAAAAAGCAAGGGTATTGATAATTGGGAGACCATGGATATGCTTACAGATAAGGTTGTAAACAGAAGCAATATACCGATTGTGTTTATAATTCTTACCATGGCATTTATTGGGGCAGCAATTGGCTTTACCGTTGGCAATGTTGATTTGTTATATGTAGGGGAATATTGGATGAAGCCTGCGATTTGCTTAGGACTGGCAGGCGTGTGTCTGATTTTATCTGTTGTAAAGTTTTTTGTTAACAAAAAGAAACGCAATAAGAAAATTGAAAGCCTGAAGGAGCTTAAGCTGGTACTGGATAAGTTAGATGCGGCAAAGCATGAGGAAACTTATTGTATGCATCAGATTGACAGCAAAAAAGATGCCCTTGAGGCAACACAGGAGCTGATAAAGGCAGAAGAAGATAAGGAAGTAAATTCAGAAGATTGTAGCGATGAGCTTAAGGAAATAGAGCAGCAGGAGAGGGAATTGAATGAGGCTATTTCCAAGGCTAACTGGATTTTGGAGCAGAAAAAAGAAAAAGATATTGAAGTTGAAGCAAGAATTAATGAATCAAATCACAGACTTGAAGTTATTAAAAAAGCAAAGTTTGAAATTGATGCCATTGAAGAGGCAAAGACAAATATTGAAAAAATAGCTACTGAAATCAGAAACAGCTTTGGAAAGAAGTTAAATGAAAAGGCGTCCTTTTATATGTCGGAGATTACCAATGGAAAATATGATAATCTTTCTATAGATGACAGATTAAACATTTCCATTAATGGTAAAAAATCACTAATTCCTGCATCTAAGCTTAGTAAAGGGACGGTGGAGCAGATATATATGGCGCTTCGCCTTGCAGCAGCTGATATCATTTTTGAGAAAGATAAGAAGCCGATTCTTTTAGATGATGCCTTTGTTATGTATGATAATAAACGTATGGGCAACACAATGAAGTTTATGGCTGAAAGCATGGAACAGGTTATTATTTTCTCCTGCCATACCAGAGAAAAAGTAATGGCGGATAAGTTGAAAATACATCACAATTTTATAAAATTATAAAATAAGAAATCAAAAAGACAGCTTGCCCAGAGGCAGCCGGCTTAAAAATAAGATATAAAGACAAAAAAAGATTGCTACCAAAATAGTAGCAATCTTTTTAAATAAACTTTAACTATCTGTTTCCATATTCATTAACACGTTTGTTGATACGCTCAACAGGATCTAATAAATCGCTAATTGAAGAATCGTGGTTTAATCTGTCAATAAATAAGGCTGTGTATTTTGCAACGTCTACACTGATGTACCATTCTTTTGACAAAAGTTCAGGAGTCTGGTAAATGCAGTTTGTAGTCATTACTCTGTAAATAAGACCATCTTCATAGGCTTTATCAAATTTTTCCAAACCGTTTGTAAAGAGACCAAAGGTTGATGCAACAAAAACTCTCTTTGCTTTACGTTTTTTTAACTGGCTTGCAACATCTAACATACTGTCACCGGAAGAAATCATATCATCAATAATAAGAACATCCTTTCCTTCTACTGATTCGCCTAAATATTCATGAGCTACAATAGGATTTCTTCCATCTACAATAGTAGTATAATCACGACGCTTATAGAACATACCCATATTAATACCAAGTACGTTGGCGAAGTATACAACTCTTCCCATAGCACCTTCATCAGGGCTTATAACCATTAAATGCTCTGAATCTAACTGCAAATCGTCAACATTTCTTAAAAGATTTTTAATGAACTGATATGTTGGCATAATTGACTCAAAACCGTGAATAGGAATAGCATTGTTAACTCGTGGGTCATGGGCATCGAAAGTAAGAATATTATCAACTCCCATATTAACAAGTTCCTGTAACATAACTGCACAATCCATAGATTCTCTGGAAGTACGTCTGTGCTGTCTGCTTTCATATAAGAAAGGCATAATAACAGTAATTTTTTTTGCCTTACCTGCAGCAGCGGCAATAACTCTCTTAATGTCTGCATAGTGGTCATCAGGAGACATATGGTTCTTTTGACCACAAACAGTATACTCAATGCTGTAATTAGTAACATCATCGATAATATAGAGGTCGCAACCACGAACTGTGTCTTTTAAGGTACATTTTGCTTCACCTGTACCAAATCTTGGTGTGCTTACATCTAACAGGTATGAATCCTTAACATAACCTTTAAATGTAATAGGTGATTCTTTTGCTTCGACTCTTTCACTTCTCCAATCAGAAATGTAAGCATCAACAGTTTCTCCTAATGCCTTACTTCCTGATAATGCTACGATGGCAAGTGGACCAACGGGAATAGATTCGATAAACTTTTCGATAGCCATTTGTAAAACTCTCCTTCATGTGTAAATGTGTTAAATAGTAAACTTTTTCTTTATTCTTATATCATCACCAAAAATCTTAAAAGAATTATAATTTCCAATAACCCTGGAAAAAATTCTCTCTTCATATTTATTCTGCAAATCTTCTATAGAAAAGTTTGTAGAAATAATAGTAGATTTCTGATGTATAAGTCGCTCATTAAGACAATCAAACAGTGCCGAGTCGGTAAAGGAATTGCTCATCTCAGTACCTAAATCGTCAATTATAAGTAAATCACATCCCTCTAATTCATTTATACTAATCTGTCTGTAAACGGAATTATTCTCTCTTCTGAAAGAATAATCTGCAAGCAGGTCAAAAAACTGAACTGCTGAAAGATAAATAACAGAATAAGATTTGTCTATTAATTCTTTGGCAATACAGTTAATTAAAAAGGTTTTGCCTGTACCCGCCCTGCCATAGAATAGCAGATTACATGGGTGTTTGTCAAAGTTATTTATAAAATAATGACATCTGTCTACAATAGTTTCCATATTTTCCAGGGAAGATATGCCGGAAACTTCATCAATTATGTCATCAGAATAGAAATCAAAATTGAAATTATCAAAATTTTCCACTGCTAAAATCTCATTTAATTCTGATCTTGAATATATAAGATTTATTATTTCAGACTTAAGGCATTCACAAGGTTTTCCGTGGACAAATCCGGTGTCCTTACAAATAGGACAGGTAAAAATTTCATCCAGATAGTCCCCGGGATATCTGTTCATAAGAAGTGCTGCACGCTTTTTCTCGCTTATAACCTGAATATCCTCTCTTAAAGAGTCCTTAGCAGAAGCATCACCGGACAATGCAAGCCTTGTGGCATTAACAGCCAGTGAAGCAATTTCCCTGTCATATTCGGCTATTTGAGGTACATTTTCATAAACCTCCTTAATACGCCTGTCCATTTCTATTTTATTTTCTAAACGTCTGTTATTATAGTTGTTACTTATAGTATCAAACTGTTCTCTTGTAAGACCCATAGGGGAAACTCTCCTTAAATCCTTTTATTAAATATTCTTCTTGGCAAATTTCTTGTTTTGGCTTTCTACAATCTTCTTTTCTAACTGACTGTAATCATATGTACGCTGTTCAAAAGTTTTTGCACGTTTAGCTTTCACTGCCTTCTTTGCCGGGGCTTTTGAAACAACACTAAATGACTTAGCTGTCTCTTCAGAATGAATCTTGTCCAGCTTTTCAATAGCTTCTAAGCAGTTAGCATCATTTTTGAACCAGTTTGTCAAAATACCATCTGCGTATCTGAAACTTGCACAGTGAGTATGCTCCATGGTACGGTTGCATGCCTCTAAAATAATGTCATCAGAAAAACCATACTTGTCTGTCCATTTTGAAATATATAAAACCTCATTTTTTACAGGAGCCTTATAAGTTAGTCCAAAAATCTTATAAATTCTTTTGTAAATATCCTTTCTTACTTTTGCATCTAACTTAGCTTCCTCGATAGTATAGATATCCTTTTGAACATAAGAAATAGCAGTCTTTTCAATATATGAAAAAGTCTTATGACCTTCTGAAATGCACTTTTCCATTATGTATATAATAAAATCAGAATCCAGCTTAAGTCCGTCTAACATATAAATAATGCTGTTAATGTCAGCAGGATTAAGTGTACATCCTAAATAAGTCTGTGCCAAAAATGTAAGCTGCTCAAACCTGTCATCATTTGAAAAAGAAGCAATTTCCTTTGGAGAATATTTCCTCTTAGCCGGAATGATAATCCCTGATGTTTCCGGAACAGGAATAGGAGTGCTGTCTCCTGAAACCGCTGCCAAAATTTCAGGTTTTACATCTGAAATATCAGATACTTCAATAGCACCAGATACATTCTCAGTGGAAATACCGCTTACAAGATAACGGTTGCTTTTTAAGGCTTCAAATCTGATGCAGGCAATATTTCCGGACTTGTCCGTTGAAAGTGATAACAGACTTTGATCTGCCCAGTAATGGAGGGCACGATTTACGTCAGCCTCTAACATATTAAACCTGTCAGCAATATTTGAAAGTGTTAATTCATCTTCAGAAGCTTCGCTAGTATTTCTGTTCATAAGACGAAGCAAATGAAGGTAGATTTTTATAAATTCCCCATTGGCTTTTGGCATATACTCATCTAAAAAAACATTCGAAATAGAGGTGAAATCCGCAAAGTTACCTCTGTCTAAAATCAACTTAGCCATTTTTGTGCTCTCCTACAATAATTTTCTATATCAAGCTTTGCTCCAAAGCTTTGTCTGCATCTCAAATACATTTTGAAGTATAGCATAAAATTTCTAAAAATCAACGTCACAAATTGGCTGAAATGCCCTATTTTAAAGGGATTGCGGGGTATGTTAATAATGTTAATAATGATAATAAAAAGGGGGCATAATTTGTCGAAAACTGTCACACCTCCCATTAACTCTGGAAAATCAAGGTTGCTAAAATTCAATCTTATGTAAACAAAAAATCCACAAAATTTTGTTAATAGTTATCAACAAAATTTTGTGGAATGTTAATAAGTTATTTTCCAAGAAGATGTTCCCCTATTTTTACTACGTCTCCGGCACCCATTGTTATTAACAAATCATTGTGTGCACAATTTTCTAATAAAAAATTTTCTATTTCACTAAAAGTTGGGAAATAGTAAGCGGTACCACCGTCTTTTTTTATCTCATCCATTACATCTTTTGAACTTATGCCAAGGGTATTTTTCTCCCTTGCAGCATAAATATCAGCCAGAACTACTGCATCAGCTTCCTTCAACGCATCAGCGAACTCAGGCAACAGAGCTTTTGTACGTGAATATGTGTGTGGCTGGAATACAACCCATAATTTATTGTGAGGGTAGTGTTTTGCAGTGCTAAGGGTGGCCCTAATCTCATCAGGATGATGGGCATAATCATCTATAATAGTAATATCTCCCAATTTACCCTTAAGCTGAAAACGTCTGTCCGTACCTTCATATGCCATAAGTCCTGTTTTAATATCTTTATTACTTATTCCCATAAAGTGGGCAGCGGCAATAGAAGCTAAGGAATTATAAATATTGTGCTTTCCTGTGACCTTTAATGTAATATGGTCTTTAATTTCACCGTTTACAACTAAGTCATAAGAGCCTCTTGCAAATTCATCAAAAGTAATATTTGCAGCACTGTACATACTTTTATTAGGGTCTGAACCTACTGTAATGACACTGCATTTGAGCCCTTCCGTAAAATATTCAATATTGTCAATGTCGCTGTTAATAATTAAAGCTCCATCATCAGGGACTAAACGGGCATATTCCCTAAAGCTATGTCTTATATCGTCTAAATCCTTAAAAAAGTCCAGATGGTCCGCTGCAACATTTAAAATAATGGCAACTGTTGGCTTAAAGGATAAGAAACTGTTAGTATATTCGCATGCTTCAGTAATAAGCTTATCAGAATGACCGATTCTTGTATTTCCCTTAATGGCAGGCATAATTCCGCCTACTAATATGGTAGGGTCAGTATCTGCCTCGAGCATAATCTGGGAAAGCATGGAAGTAGTAGTGGTCTTTCCGTGAGTTCCTGAAACTCCAATGGCAGTATGGTAATTCTGCATAATCTGACCTAAAAATTCCGCCCTTGTAAGAAGGGGAATATTCATTGATTTTGCTGCAACTAATTCAGGATTATCCTGTTTAACGGCAGCTGTATAAATTAAAACTTCAACATCTGAAGAAACATTTTGCGATTTTTGTCCGTAGCAAATAGTTGCACCTAATGACTCTAGGTGCTTTGTTATTTCGGACTCCTTTGAATCTGAACCTGTAACGGTAAAACCTCTTGAAATCATGATTTCTGCTAATGCACTCATACTAATTCCACCGATTCCGGTAAAATGTAGTTTAGCAGGAGTATTAAAATCTAATTTGTACATATTCTTCTCCAATCTCATAATAAAATCTTATATGATTATACACTTGTTTTAGTACTTTTTAAAGATTTAACATAAAATTAATCAAAACTAAAAGGTAAATCTTCTATAATAAATACAAAAATCAGGAATAACTTTATTATAGCAATTTTAGACAAAATATAGTATAGAAAATTGTTAAAAATACAAAATAGATTAATGAAAAAATAAGAAATAGGAAAGAACAATAAAAAAATTGTACATTTTGCACAACGAAGAACGAAAAATGGCAAAAAAAAGAGAAAATATAAATAAAAAATAGGGGGAAAATGCTTTTATTATTAGCAATTTAATGCTATAATTTTATTACTTAATATAAGCAGCGAGGTGAGTTGACATGATAAAAAAAGAAATGATTGCAATGTTGTTAGCAGGTGGACAAGGTAGCCGTCTTGGTGTACTTACTGCAAAAGTTGCAAAACCGGCAGTTGCGTTTGGTGGAAAATATAAGATTATAGATTTCCCATTAAGCAACTGTATTAATTCGGGCGTTGATACGGTAGGTGTACTTACACAGTATCAGCCACTTAGGTTAAATGATCATATTGGTATTGGTATGCCATGGGATCTCGACCGCAATATCGGAGGTGTTACAGTTCTCCCGCCTTACGAAAAAAGTGAGAACACGGAATGGTACACAGGTACGGCTAATGCTATTTTCCAGAATATGAATTATATGGAAACATATAATCCTGATTATGTTTTAATTTTGTCAGGGGATCATATTTATAAAATGGACTATGAAGTTATGCTGGATTACCACAAGGCAAATAATGCGGATGTTACTATTGCAGCTATGCCGGTACCAATAGAAGAGGCAAGCAGATTTGGTGTGGTAGTTACAGATGAAAATCATAAGATTACTGAATTTCAGGAGAAACCGGAACATCCAAAGAGCAATCTTGCTTCAATGGGTATTTACATATTTAGCTGGCCGGTTTTAAGGGATGCACTTATTAAACTGAAGGATCAGCCTAACTGTGATTTCGGTATGCATGTTATTCCATATGTTCATGAGAACGGAAAAAGAATTTTTGCATATGAATATACAGGATACTGGAAAGATGTAGGAACTCTTAAATCCTACTGGCAGGCAAACATGGAACTTATTGATATAGTTCCGGAATTTAATCTTTATGAAGAATTCTGGAAGATATATACCAAGAGCGAGGCACTTCCACCACAGTATGTTTCAGCTGACTCTAAGATAGAGCGAAGCATTATCTGTAATGGATGTGAAGTAAGAGGTAATGTACATAATTCAGTTATAAGTGCAAATGTTGATATTGCTGAAGATGCAGAAGTTCATGATTCAATTATTATGCAGGGATGTAAGATTGGAAAGGGAACAAAGATTTATAACGCAATTGTAGCTGAAAACACCATTATCGGAGACAATTGTTCCATAGGTGTTGGAGAATATGCTGACAGCAAGTTAAGTCAGAAGATTTACAATTGCGAATTAGTAGTAATTGGTGAAAATTCCACAATTCCAAGTGGAGTTACTTTAGGTAAAAATGTAGCAGTATCAGGAAAGACAGAACTTTCAGATTACCCTGACGGAAAGCTTTCATCAGGTGACTATATAGTTAAGGCAGGTGAGATTTAATGAGAGCAGTTGGTATAATTTTAGCAGGTGGAAATAATAGCAGAATGAAGGAGCTTTCCAGGAAAAGGGCTGTAGGAGCAATGCCTATTGCGGGAAGCTACAGAGCAATTGATTTTGCACTTAGTAATATGTCAAACTCACATATTCAGAAGGTGGCAGTATTAACACAGTATAATGCGTGGTCATTAAATGAACATTTAAGTTCATCAAAATGGTGGGACTTTGGTAGAAAACAGGGAGGTCTCTTTGTATTTACACCGTCCATTACATCTGACAACGGTTTCTGGTACAGAGGAACAGCTGATGCCATTGCACAGAATATAGCTTTCCTAAAGAAAAGCCATGAACCTTATGTAGTTATTGCATCGGCAGATGCGGTATACAAGATGGACTATAACAAAGTTCTTGAAAAACATGTGGAAACAGGTGCCGACTTAACCATCGTATGCAAGAATGCAGGAGACAAGGCAGATGTATCGGAATATGGCGTTGTTAGTACGGATATTAATGGAAGAGTGGTAGATTTCGAGGAAAAACCACTTAATAAAGTTGGTGGACTTATATCTACAGGAATATATGTTATAAGAAGAAGACTTCTTATACAGCTTATTGAAAATTGCATTGCGGAAGACAGATACGATTTCGTAAACGACATTATAATAAGAAATAAAAGTACAAAGAAGATATATGTGTACAAAATAGATACATATTGGAAGAATATATCAAGTGTCAAGAATTATTATGATACAAATATGGACTTCTTAAAGCCGGAAGTAAGGGATTTCTTCTTTAGACAATATCCGGATATATATTCAAAGGTGGAGGATTTGCCACCGGCAAAATATAACACCGGAGCAGATGTAAGTAACAGTTTGATTTCCAGTGGAAGTATCATTAATGGAAAGGTTGAAGGTTCTGTTGTATTTAAGCAGGCGTATGTTGGAAATAACTGCGTTATTAAAAATTCCATTATTCTTAATGATGTGTATATTGGGGATAACGCGGTTATTGAAAATTGCATTGTGGAAAGTCACAGTACCATTAATCCGGGAGAGCATCTTGGAGATGAAAATGAATTAAAGATTGTCAATGAAAGAAATTTCAGATATAGCTTGTAATAAGAAAGGGAGTAAAAATATGAACATAACAGACGTAAGAGTTAGAAAGATGACAAAAGAGGGCAAAATGAAAGCAGTTGTTTCAATTACAATTGACAACGAATTTGTTGTTCATGACATAAAGGTAGTTGAGGGAGACAAGGGACTTTTCATTGCAATGCCAAGTAGAAAGGCAGCAGATGGGGAGTACAGAGACATTGCCCATCCAATTAACTCAGATACCCGCAGCAATATTCAGAAAATAGTACTTGATGCTTATGAGAAAGCACTGTTAGAACCGGAAATTTCAGAGGAAGCATAAAAAGCAATTTTTTTAGAATAAGATCAAAAGGGAAGCATTATTTCATGGAAGTATCCGTGGAGTAATGCTTTTTCCCTGTAATAATATTTGTTACAAGAAATGTTAAGACAAATATTATGGTTACCTCAATTATACCTATATACCAGGTTGCAGCAGGAGAAAAGAAACTAAATATTGCATGTACATACAGTCTGATAGGGTAATGAATCAGAAACCAATACATAGTGTTATTTCCTGCTTTAACGTGGAAGGAATTAGATAAAGCTTTTGATATATACCCTCTTTCAAAAGCAAATATGTATATTAAAAGAACACATAGTAAAAAGTCTACTATATATTTTATGTGAATATCAATGGTTATACTATTTCTGAAAACAAACCATAAGATATTTAACAAAACAATAACAGTTTCAGAAAAAGTATTAAATGCATTTAAATTGCTTTTTGATAACTTTACCATATCACAGAGAAGTATTCCTGAAATAAGGTAAAAAATCCGAAGATAAGGAGAAGTGTATGATAGTGAGTCAAAAAAGGTTCTGCTTTCAATAGCCTCAAATATATAATAAAAAATAATTATTAAGGCAAGATTAATTCCCCAAAAAAGAGACACGGCTTTTAAGCTGTTTTTTATTTTTTCATTTAGTTTTAGTAAAAGAGGGCAACATATATATAATAAAAACAAAGTTGATAAAAACCAGCCAACAGAATTAATTCCAGTACTTAATTGGAGAATACCTGTTGAAGATTGAACTAAAAATATGTCCAGAATAAGTTTAAATATAGTTTTGCAAAATGCAACAATAATAGTATTTCCATCTGAAATACTTAAATATAGGCAATATGGTAAACATACAAATAAAAGAATAAAATAAACAGGATATATTTTTTTTACGCGTTTGATGCCATATGAAATGGAGTTACGTAGTGTTATCTGTGGTAAATGCTCGTTACATTTATATGAATATGCGAGACCAAAACCTGATAATATAAAGAAAAAATTAACAGCAACATAAGCGTTATGAAAAAAACGTGAATAAACATAGCCATTGTGTAGCAAAGACAAAAATTCCATATGAGATAACATAATGATAATCATCATATAAAAACGAAGTCCGGTAAATGAATTAATTCTTTTTTTTGAAACACTACTATTCATGTAAAAATCCCCTTTATAAATATTACTTTGTTAAGAATAAGTTATTAAAAAGAATAAGTCAATAAAAGGGATGTAAGAACATGGTAAATTCGTTGATTAATGATAATTTATGGTTTATAATCAGCAGATACAGGGGGATAATATAAATCAGATTAGTTAGGAGATTAATATGTACGCAATAATAGGTTTGGGAAATCCCGATAAAAAATATGACAAAACAAGACACAATGTAGGATTTGACGTTATTGATGAGTTAGCACGGCAAATGGCAGTGGAGGTAAAGACAAAACGGCATAAAGCTTTGTGTGGTATAGGTCAGATTGGTGCAGAAAAGGTTGTTTTAGTAAAACCCCAGACATATATGAATCTAAGTGGAGAATCTGTTAGGGCTGTAATTGATTTCTACAAATTAAACCCGGAAAGTGATATAATAGTAATATCTGATGATATTAGCCTGCCTACCGGTAAAATCAGAATAAGGGCAAAGGGAAGTGCAGGAGGTCATAACGGACTAAAAAGCATTATTGCCCATGCAGGTACAGATAAGTTTAAGAGAATTAAAGTGGGAGTAGGGGCTAACGAAGGAGATCTG
>ERZ857801.2078-NODE-2078-length-18130-cov-3.964481_pt1 | contig 18130 bp, 9 predicted proteins | sample MGYA00519762_ERZ857801 | MGnify/ENA primary metagenome ERZ857801 (study PRJEB31778, sample SAMEA3449368) | human gut metagenome | biome: human gut; feature: human-associated habitat; material: faeces | place: United Kingdom | collected 2010/2012 ...
GACCTGGTAACTTCATAATCCATATCTGCATCTTTATATTCCGGATCAATTCCTTGTCCTGTCAAAAGCTGTTCGGGAGTAATCTCCAATGCATCACATATAGACAACAGGCAGTCCGCTTTGGGATTTGTCTTTTTCTTCTTCCAGTCACTGATGTTACTTGTTGCAATCCCGGTTCTTTTTGAAAGTTCCAACTGGGTCATGTTCTTCTTTTCCATCATATAAAAAATTCTTTCACTGATAATCATCTTTTCCTCCATCAGCATTTTCTATATCCGTATTTCCGAATTCTAATTCCGTGTTTACGGTTATAATATCATGCAATAGCTTTTCTTTCAACAGTATTAACTTCCAGTTTTTTTACGACTAAATCACCATATTTAGCTACAAAAAAACTCATCCATGTCCTCTAAGGCTTCTTTCAGTTCCGGCTCCTTTTCTCTTGCTATAAGCTTTTCAAGCTGAATCATCTCGTATTCTTCCGGTTCACACTCCATCGTATATGACAGTTCTAACAACTCCCATAGCAGTGACGCCTTCTTTGTTTTCCGATGAGATAAACAGTATTTTTCAATCAAAATTCTTGAATATTCCCGCATTATTTATTTCTCCTCTTCCAGCTCTCCATCCCCTTGGATGTAACGCATGATATCTTCGAAACTTCTTGGACTCTCCGAGATCGCCTTCAGTAATTCCTGGCTCTGAATCGCCTTTTGTTTCTGGTGCAGCTCCTCAAGTTCAGCTGTCAGTTTCTCATACTGTTCACGGTTTCGGCTGATTGCTTTCTCCACTTTTTCTATCTTTTGCGTCAGACTTTCTTTACTTATATTCCTTGCCATTTATCTTCTTCCTTTCAGAACTTCGCTGATGCAGTTTGCTTTGTATGTGACATGTGTTGCATTTATATCAAATGCGTCCAGTATTACTTTTTGTGTTTTTGTAACTGCATGATCTAAGCGATATACTTTATCCAATTGTCTGTTCATTTCTATTTTTTCCAGTTCCCTGATTGCCGCCGGAACAGTAAGATAATTCGGCTTTTTTACCAGCCCTTTCGCTTTATTTTTTAAAGCCTGATAAATCTTACAACGTATGATTAGCGCAATAAATCCGATAAATATCTTTGTAGACGCAGATTCTTCTGATGCTACCCGTAGACAATTGTTACCAAGATACGATTTATCTGCACGAAATACTTTTTCTGATACATCTCTGTTCTTATACAGGCCAATCGCATCTTTAGCTTCCATCTTATCAGACGAGATAATAGCAAAGTATCCGCACAAATCCAGTTCTTCCCTGATTACTGGAAGGTTAGGTTCTCCGTACACAAAATGTCCGGTCTCCTTGTTATAATGCATATGAAAATATTTATGAAACATCGGGCCGAATTCATGCTCAGTGTCCTGAAATCTCGCAAGATAGTTCTGCATCTCTCGGATATCTTCTTCAAGTCGTGATCGTTCTCCGGCTGCTTTAGCTGCATTGTAGTAAATATGAACATATCTTTTCTTTGTGTCAGCTGCATATACAAATGTTTGGACGGTTTTTCCATACACTCCGAATTCTGATATCTGATTTCCCCAATCGCTTTCAAAACTTCCTTTATGTTTACGAATCAGGTCACGGATGAATTCCTTGCATCCTTTCACCATAATGATAAAACTGAAGCCATTATTGTCCATATATCTCAGGTTTTCTTTGCTAAAATATCCTCGATCAAGAACAAATCCAATGTTTCGATAGCCATATCCCTTCACTTTTTCTATCATAAACTGCAACTGGGAAACATCATTAATACTTCCCGGATACTTCTCATACATCAGTGGTTCGCTATTATTTAGATCATATCCTATGGCATAATTAAAGATTGGAAGACCGGCATCCACCTTAGCAGCACCATACTCGACCATACTGATATTTCCAGCTTCGCAGTTCTTATTAGTAGAATCATAAGAGATGTAAATCCGTTTTCTATGATTTCTTTCTTCATTCCATTTGTCTAGAAATCCTTGTCTTTGATTCTCATTCACACTTCGGAAGAATTCCGAAAGAGTGGAATCACTATAGATTTTCATGTTTTCTGTAAACAACGGATGGTTAAACGCATAGTCCGGATAATACTGTGCTGCATTACTTTCCGTTATGATTGAATATGCTGCAAAATCAAGAATCATACCAGCTGCTTTAGTTCCAAAAACATCCTCAAGTTTCTGGTTCAATCCAGTATTCTTAACCACCTGATTAATCACCATATATGTACCTGCTTTTAGACAACTGCTCCTTTCAGAATCAGCTAAAGACTCCGGCACCTCCACCTCTGGAAAGTGTTTTCTGAAGTTCTCATTCGGTCTCATTTTTGTTTCATCATCGTCTAAAACCTTTCCGATCGTCACCCTTTTGACAGTAGTATATTGTTTCGAAGGATCGTAAATCCGATCGCATTCATAATAAACATAGCGAGCATTTCCCTTATTGCGAAATGTAATTTTCCCTTTGATTTCTGGTATATCCACCACATAATTTAAGTACATAATTTCTTTCCTTTTATAGTTGTATTTGCGACTAAATATAGTATATCAAAAAACCTGCACTTTTGCAATACGAAAATGCAGGTTTTTCCTATATTTTCAAGGTTTTTCAGCCCACGATACCTGACGTTTTTTTCTTTAGTTGCACTCACTACTGGAAGTTAACATATATAATTTGTTTTTCTATTTTGCATACACTGTAAATCCATAATAAAACCCCCATCTACTTTTTTTAAATCTACCTGTATACCTTTTTTACCTTGCATCACGCAATCCCATAATGCTGACACGAATGGTCCAAGAAAATGCCATGCGCCAATTAAGCCCACCGCCCATCCTACTAATCTTCCAGCTGGACCACATATTGAACCTATTTTTGCCGTAAGTCTTGCAACTTTTGCGCTAAGTTTCGCCTTTAATATCTTATATCCTAAATATAATAATACTGTCGCTGTAGGATTAAATCCTATTGCATAAACTACTATTTTAGCCAATGTTTTTAGAGAAATATACAAGTATCCACTAGGATCTATATTATTTATTGGATCACTATTGCAATATATATATAAGTTATCTTTAAAAATACTTTCCATCTCTATTCCAAGCATATTTATATCATCTGCATTGATAAATCTACCCACTTCTGGGTCATAATATCTGCTCTGCAGGTAATAAAGATTTGTATCACTTTGACTGTCATTACAACTTCCATCATAATAGTAGCTTCTATACAATACATGATTCAATTCAAACGGTACTTCATATCCTTCATAACAGAAACTTGCCCCACTATCAGTAATGACATTTCCCCATGCATCATAAGTATATACAGCTATTTCTGCTCCTCTGGCATCAAGCAGACCTATTACATCTCCCTGAAGATTTTTTTCATAATAAATTCTAGTAGTCTTAAGGATTGAATCTGTTTCACTTATCTGGCTGTACTCAAATCCTACTACGCTGTCATTTGCATCATACATATACCAGAGGTCATACTTCTTACCAGTCTGCTTATATGTAACAGTTTCCCTAAGCAGTTTAGAATCATCCCATTCGTATACGGATGTTGTTTTTGCCGTATCCTTGTAAGTTCTAAAGCCATCTTCATTATATTTATAGGATATTTTATTTCTATTTTCAAGTGTTGCTTCTTTAAGTTGTCTTCCTCTGTACCAACTAAATGATATTCCATTATAATACTCTTTCGGATTGCCACTGCTGTCATATGTATAATCAATGTTTTTATTTTCGCCGTATTTCTCTATATCAAAAGTTCTATGCGTTGCACTGTCTTCCACGGAAGAATATGTTACGATATTCTTTTTATATGTGCTTGAATATAAACTCATCGTATCTGATTTTCCGTCATTGGACAACACTTCATTTATAACATCATCATTATACAAAGTTACCTTGCTCTTAATCCTTTCGTTGTCTGAAGCATCCGTTTCTACTTTGGATACCCTTGTTTTCTCTTCATCTGTTAATGATTTATATGTATACCTGCTTTCAAAAGTACTTTTATTATTATCTTCGTCGATATCCTGTGTAACCTCTTTTATAAATCCGTCACTTCTTGTAATCTTTGTGGAATTATCCGTATACTCATAACTGTATGTTGACTGTTTATTTCCCGTATTATCTATCAGGGTAATGATCTGTCCCTCAACATTTATTGCTGTTACATATGACGGTGCTGTTTCATCATCATAGAACACTTCTATCTGTTCTGCGACAGCGTTTTGGTTATCCTCCGCAACCTTATATTCCGTAGTTACGGTTTTTACTTTCTGTCTATCAGCACCACTTCCGTAGTATGTTATCTGTTCATCCTGTGATTTTATTGCAGACGTGGAATATGTTTCTGATACAGATTCATCTTCTGTTTCTTCTTCTGAATCATTGACAGTGCTGTTATACTCATATGATACTAAAGTTTTATCTCCCACCTGCAGATTTGTAATTTTATTATCAGAATTATATTCCATTGTATACTTTGTCTGCTGGTCACAGATAAATTCTACACTTCCATGTTCATCATATGTGTATGTGATACAAATTGTCTGTGTATCATTATCATCATACTGTTCAATAATCGCCGTATTGTTTCCGTCAGCATCATAAAAATATTTCAGCCGTTTATTTAACTTAGTATTACCATAGTCATTATATATGCTTTTTATATCACCTCTGTAAATGTTCACAATATATGTAACTGTAACGTCATTTTCTGTTTCTGAATATTCCCTGTCGTATAATCCTTTATGAACCTGTGCTGCCGATGCTGCTGATTTGTCTGTTCCATTGACACGGGGATTGTCTGTTTTTCTCGGATTATTATCTCCTGCATCATCCTTGTCTCTTAATCCGTCAAAGTCGGAATCATACAGCCACGGATCCGTACCTTTCTGATACTCTTTTACATCCGTCACTGTCGCTGTCCACTCCTGATTCATTTGCCACTGCCGGATCTGTTCCCAGCGTAAACACTTCATATCCATCTGGCAGTCCATCGCCATCACTATCCTGCTCATATACCGGATTTTTTTCCGTACTGTTCTCTGTTTTTGTATTCCACAACGTCTTAAAATCCCATATTTCATATCCGTCTTCTAGCCCATCACCGTCAGTATCAATGGTTATCTGCTATAGACTCCACATCATTTGTTGCTACCTCATAAAATTTTTCCGTAGTTTTACCTAAATATTCAAAGTTGTTTTCAGTTCTCTTATATATTCTGTATAAAGTTGCCGCCTGCGTTAAGTCTTCCCATGACACATCTATTTTTCCTGTTTCTTCATTATATTCAGCACTGATTTCAAAACTGCCGTCATATGTTGCATCGATTTCTTCAGGACTATTATAGGACACAATAAACACAGGAGCTCCACTCTGGCTCTTTACTCCCCAGAACTCCATGTATTTTGATTTTTCTTCAGTTCTCAACTCCACACCCTGCATAGCATCTGCCTCTTCTTCTGCCACCATGGTACAGTACTTTGTAAAATCGATCTGATATGGAAGCTTCTCCGTACCGATTACTGCCTGTGAGAGCACTTCTCTGTCTGATACCGGTTCATTGCTCCACTTTAACGTACCCAGGTTCCAGTTCTCAGTTACTTCATGCATATCCACAGTCATATCTCCGCCGACCTGTTGTGCCACATTAAAATACGCATAGGCATAATTTACCTGTTTTCCCTGTAAAAGTTTATTTAACTTGTTAAACTTTATGTATGTCTTGTAGTAGTCACCTGCACCACTTCTTCCCACAACAAATCTGTTTACGGCATTTGGATACTGGCATGTATCCCCCGATCCTGGTGAAAGTTCTATAACAAACGAAATACCAAGAGGATTTTCGTTATTGGCATATGTTACCCACTCTACAGTAGGATCTAATGTTACCGGATAAGTGGTGTTGGTGGACTAATCTGTTTATGTTTCATTTGGAGCTCCTTAGGTGGTCGACCTTTTTTAGTATTTATAAGTCCATTATACCCGTTGATTTTATATTTGCGAACCCATTGTCTTAAAATACTATCTTCAATTCCATTAAAAATAGCAACCTCAAGATATGATTTGCCTGCCAAAACTTGTGAAATTAGAAATAATTTTTCTTCGGGTGCCCAAGACCTGTTACAATTTCTGTGTTTTAATCCTTCAATACCAAATGTTTTTTCAATACGATTCCACTTGCGGACTTTACTTCTGAAACAATCGTCTGATACGCCTTCTGGTGTTTCGGGATATACACCAGAGCGATATGTTTCAACACACTTTATTTTATACTCGAATGAGTAACGCATAAAAATACCCTCCTTACTGGATTGTCCAGTAAAGAGGGTACATATCATTTCTAGAAGCCTCTAATTTATTTAATATTTCTATATTCACGATATGTACAAATTGACATATTAACCGGTCAATTTATGGTTTCACAATAACATTTCCCCAATTATAATCAACCTGTATATAATTTTTATCCACAACTTTTAGTATATTTTCATATAAATATTCATGTCCTGCGTATGTATTCATTTTACATTCCCGATACAATATATCTGCTACTTCATATATCGAATATGTATGAACAACACTGTAAACATACTTTCCGTCTTCCAACTTCGCGTATGCTCTTACCATGTAATGTCTTTGTAATGACGCACTGTCTTGTCCATTGTCATACATCGTTCTGACATAATTAATCGCTGTCTTTGAAGTTGAAAATTGATAGTCACTAATTCCTGCCTGGGTAGCTTGAAAGGAAGCCACATATTTATTATCACTACCTTTATAGAGTTCTTTTTCTTTTACTCCAAAATCAGATACTGCATATATATTTCCAAATTCAACGACTTTTTTTCCATCAATCTCCGGCTCAACAGACGATACTGTTCTCACTCCACCATTTCTGCTACTGATCTGGACTCCCTCTATATTAACTTTTTCCGAAATTGAAATATCCGGTTCCAGACAACACACATATTCTTTATTACTTCCTCCAAAATATGATTTTATGGAATCACCATTTTTATCGCAGACATCAATTACAATTAACTCAAAACCATATTTTTCACCGACTGTTGAGTTCAAATCCTTAACATCCAATGTTATAATTCCCTTATACTTGTCTGAAAATCCTTCTAATGTAGTATCCTGAATCATACATAAAATACCATCTCCATATTGCGTGTTGACTTTTTCTTCCCAATCAACCTGCCATGCCTCTGATAACGACGATTCCACATCAGTTATCGAATAGATAGCTGTATTATATTTTACAAACAGCTGTATTCCTGCAATATTCTTTGTATTGTCGATAATATCCACAGAAATCTTCGCATTCTTTCCATGAATAAACTGTGTATCACTTACTTGAATTACCGCCTTATCCGCTGCATTAATATTTATATTAACACTTGTTCCGCAAATAGCAAAGCACAGACCCATTACAAATAACAATACTCTTCGCATCTTTATACCTCTCATTTTTTTCTCCTTCTCTATCTTCCTTTGATTAGCATTCCACTGGATTTTAATTAGCATTTTTAAACTTTGCGATGGAATTTCCCCAATCATAGTCCACTTCCTTATAATCGTTATTTCCGACTTTTAGAATTCTATTAAAAAGATATTCATGTGCCACAAAATTACTCATTCTTTTATTAGAATAGAGTTCATCTGCCACTTCATACACAGAGTAATCTTTTACTTCGCTATATCGATATGTTCCATCTTCTAAGAGTGCATATGCTCTTACTCGATATTGCGTGTGGAAGAAATCCTCAGTATATACTGGGAACAACATTGTTCTCACAAAATAGGTTGCCGTTTTTGATTCTCCAAATACGACTTCCTCTGCAGTTCCATTATCTGTTGACTGAAAATCAGAAATATATGGACTATCTGTGCCAATATACATATCACTGGCAGAAATACCTGTACATTCTCCATGCACCTCTGCAACAGCATAAATCAGTCCCCAATTCTTAACTCTCTGACCATCAATTTGCTGTTCTACCGAACCGACAACTCTGTTTCCTCCTAACAAAGGACTAATCTGATATCCCTCAATGCGAACATTTTCATTTACCATGAGACTTCCCTGACTCTCATAAAATCGAAGTTCTCTTAAATTAACAACATATCCCTGTTCACTTTCAAAGCAAATATATATTGTATGTTTTCCTTTTAAAATCTCCTTCTGCAGTTCTACCTTTTGAGACGTATAATTACTCCAATCCAAACCGGTACTCTCTATTTTAATTTTCGCGATACACTGTCCCTCTGTCCTCTGGTCAACATAGATATAGGCATAACCTCCATTTCCCTTTTGGCATGCATAATCTAACTCTATAAACTCTGCATTCTTATCAAATATCACATTATCATATTTTACGAAACTTCCATTTCTAACGCCACCGATATTATGTGGTACACCACCCGTGGCATAATCAATCACTACATTTTTGCAATTATCAAAAGATGTTGCCTTAATTACTGTAAATGCATCTCTTTCTTTCTCTGAATCTCCGAGTAACGCCTTTAATTTCTCATAATTATATACGCCATTTCTCACTTCATAGGATGACATTTTTATATATGTCTCCCTAACTGAATTAATTTTGGAGATTTCATCCTCCGCACCCAGTTCTTTAATTTTTTGGATGACTTCTGTCACTTCCACTAATTCTTTTGGATATGTCTCTTCCAAAAATTCATATGCCAGAGTAAGAGAATGAATATTATTTACATATTTTTTCTCTACTTCTGTTAAAGAATGATATGCATCATACGCTTTCAGTATTTCAGCCATATTGTCTAATCCAATATTTTCAAAATTAGGAATTTGAGCAATTTTCTGATTTACCGCATCAATTTTGTTTTTTAAACTTGAATCGGTTAATTCCAATATTCCAAAATTTGCATGTGTTTCGCGATATGTCACAAGTAAAGACGCATTAGAAACCATCTCTCTCTCATTTATTTCTAAATGATAATATGCCTCTTCCGCCGCAGTAATTTTTTTTGCAGTCTCTTCATCAAAGCGGCTTATATTTACATTTTCCGGTGAGATTTCACTGATAAGCTTCTCTACCGCTAATGCTGACTCATTCACAAAATAAGCGTCTGTAAGAATAATATGATCTGCATGGTTACATCCACCATTATTATTTTCGATAACAAGCCATTTTGTATTTTCCGGAATATCAAAAGCAACACTCACGCTGTTATCAACCCATTGGCCATTAACATAATTCTTTAAAATTTTTCCTGTCGTTGCCATTAATTTTCTATTTATTTTAAAATTAATCACATTTTTCTGGTCATATGTATTTCCTCTGGAGGCAGACACCCCAAGACCTACTCTTGCATAGAACTTATCCGCTCCCTCAGGAATCCGAACAATCATTGTTCCTGTAGCCTCCGCATTATCACAGAATGGTTCATAGCCAAAACCATGATTATAGATTGTTCCGTTTTCTGTATATTGTAATACATCACCATATGGTGTACTTCCCGGTGTAATTCTACTACTTCCATCATACAAACAATCTAAATCTTCCACATAAGATTTTGCATTCTTTCCCGTTTTCTTCTCGCTTTCCTGAGATTTATCCTCTAAGGTTTTATATTTGTTTCCAGCACTTTTCAAAAGATAACTATTTGATACTTTCTTCATCTCCTCAGCGCTCAACATATGATATTCTTTTTTTGCTGTCTCAATTGCCTTTCTACACTGCGCTGTAAATGTTATCTGACCAATTTGATTAATCTTCTTAATTACTTCTGCAACCTCTATAGAAACTCCATCCGGCAATACCGTAATCGTAAAATCCTGATATGCTGACGGTGCATATTTATTGGTCCCCCGAATGACTATTGTTCCGTAATTATTTGCCACAAATATATTTTCATTTGCGATTTCCCCAATATCAAAAGCAGATTCTGAAATAATTTTATAAGAAATAGAGGGCGATACACAATACTGCGTCTGCATATTCACTACACGAAAAGCCTGTGATAAGTCATAACGCTGTCCCTTTTGAACTGTATCTCCAAAATACTCTAATTCTACTCCAGGAACAGGGCTTAATGTGAATGAATCAATATATGCATTATATCCCTTTGTATTTTTCTGAGAACGTCCTGTGACCATAAATGTTATTTCCGTATCCTCTGTATCAAAATGCATTGTTCCCAATGCAATATTTTTTGTTTCTGTTGATGACGAATACTGTTCAATATAATCTCCCTGTTGTCTTCCATCTTTTATTACGCAAATTCTTCCTCCATCCGGCGCCGACAAATAATTGAAGTCCACTTGATAATTTCCTGCTCTCTCCACATGAATCGGTAAATGGATTATCGTTCCCGCTGTATCAGATGTGGTTCTGATACATTTCCCGGCACTGGCATTTATATTTTCAACCCGATAAAGATTTCCTCCATTTTCTACAGAAACACCACTTATTTTTTCTGCCTCATAAGTAATGGGCTCTATCATAATATATGGTGTGTATTTTATATAATCAATACGAATTGATTTTCCCTGATTCGATGGCGCTGATTCCCGTTCTCCAATTCCATCGTAGAAAATCTGCAATGTATTTTCTCCTGCTCTGTCAAAGTTCACTCTTACTGACTGAATTTTCCATGTGTTTAAATTTCCAAGAGAGTGGTCTACCGTTTCAGAGATTCTCTGCCCATTTTGTCCGAGAGAAACCTTTCCACTTTTTTCGTTTACCTTATATGCCAGCTCTATATCATATTGTCCTGCCGCTGGAACATCAAAAATCAAATTTGCATAATCATTGATGTTAGAAAAGGATATCTGTCCATACCTTCCCCCGCTCGGACTTGCATCTGTACTTGTTGCTGAAAAAGAAACACCACTTGATGAACCTCTCACTTTTTTTGCATCTACCAGTTCTTCATATTCCACTTTTACAGGATTTCCAAGATTTGGTACTGTACTCTCTAAATTCGGTTCATACATGCTGTTAGGACTTACAGAAATACTTGCACAGCCATTGTCGTCAAGCACTACCGGACAGACACGGCCCAAATTATTTTCTGCATCTGCAACAATCACTGTCGCTGTTTCTCCGGCCTCCCCCTTTACATTTACGGTCAATATTCCATCATTTACACTGCCGGAATATGACTGCACTTTATCATCTGCATATACTACCTGCATAGAATCATTTTCCACAGCCTCAAACCAAATTGCTTTTCCACCCGAAGTATTCTCTGTCAAATCAATATCAAATCCATTTTCAGCTAAATCTGCGCCACGATAAACACCCTTATACTTATATGTAAACTCTCCTACATCATCAAGTGTAACATCTGCAACATAATATCTCTTATTACTGTCAAGCCATCTTGTGTCTGCCCTAAATTTCTTTGCAACAGATGTATAAGAGGTCGCAATCATAAGCGCTCTGGATTTATCTGAATTTATATACATCCATGAATATGGCCCCGCTACTGCCTTTTCAGAACCGGAATTATAATTCCACCCCTCTCCCAAATAAGTTGGTCTCTTAATACTGTCTGTTAATTCTTTAACTCTTGGAGCATTTCTCCAATCATTAAATTTTGCCATCAAATCAATCCCATTGCTTGTCCATGTGGAACCACCCGGATCTGTATTTAATTTTGTATTTCTTGCAAACATGTAATTATAATATAAACTCATCGAGCCATCCACTTTTCCACCATTATAGTATGTGGATAACGGTAAATATCCAAATGCATTTGCTGCGACTGAAAAACCTGAAAGACCTCCGCTATGCACAATCCATCCATTATTAACTAAATGAAGTAGTCCTGTATTACGATTTCCAGGTGTAGGGAAAACATCAACTTCATTGGTTAATTTCACCATAAACTGTGGATATTCTTCTACCAACTCATTCAACATCTGATTTGAGAGAACATTTTTTCTATATACATTATCACATGGAGAAGAATATTCTGTCTCTGACTTATTCTGCCAAAATTCTGTCAAATCAATCATCTGATGCGACATTTTATAATCACGAATCAAGGACCGAATCTGTTCTTTCTTTTCCTGAACCATTTGTAGATTTGCCAAATCACGACCTCCATTATGGTCTTCACCTGTCAACGAATACCACAAACCCAGTTTGAATCCCTGTTCTGTTACTAAATCGCTAAATGCCGAAAGATTTTTCAGAGATGAAATCGCTGTTATAGAATCTCTGTCCGTATTCCACAAATCATCTAACATAATCATATCAATCTTTGCTTCTTTTGCCTTTGGTATTACTATATTTTTAAAATAGTCATAGGAACGCTTTCCTATATAATCCCAATCGTTTGTATTAATAATGGTACTTGTATCATGAAATTTAAATCTCTTATAAAAGTGCTCTTCTGCTGCCATTTTTCCATCCACAATATCTCCCTGAAATAGTGCAAGATTGACTCCGATATACTGAAATTCCTCATTTGGTTTTAATGTCAGCTGCATAGACTGTGGATTGGTCGATACTTTCACTACCATACTCCCCATAGAATCTTTTTTATAGTTATTTACAGCTGACGCAAAACATTTCGTCAGTTTTGTGTATCCTGTATCATTTGGGTGCACACAGTCAGGTGCAAACCAATCATCATGTCCCTGAGTCAAAGCATTGATATCAATAATTTCACATCCTGTCTCTTTTGCAATTTCCTTTTCTAATGGTAATATTTCATTGTCCACCACACTCTTTCGAATGCCAAGACTATCCTTTACAACCATCGGAGAAGTTCCTACATAGACCTTAGGATTTGAACTTAAATTCTTGTATTGATTAATTAATTCAATATAGTTACTCTTAAATTCGCTCTTGTATGCCCAGTTTCTTTCTTTTGAGTCATTTGTTCCAAGCATAATAATAACAACATCCGGTAAATAGTTTTTACTTGCTATATATGCGGACTCATTCCAATATGGGTAATCACCTTTCTTGAGCAGTGTTCTTCCGCTAACACCAAAATTTTTTACCTCAAATGCATTTCCAAGCAATATTTTCAACTGAGAAGGATAACTCATACCAGATGATGCACATACACCTTCTGTAATACTGTCACCGACACATGCTACTTTGATTACACTTGCGTTTGCATCACTGCTGCCACCTGCTATAATGGAAGTTGTCGCAAACTCATTAAAAGTCTTTGTCCCTTCATTTTTTGCCCCTTTCACATCCGGACCATCCTGAGTTCTCCAGTTTGTCTCCGGCATAATCCAGAAGCCATCACCTGCAGTATATACGTTAAGTGCGTTACGCCCTGTATTTTTTGGCATACTGCCTGTGACTGTTTTCCAATTTGAGTTTTCAGCTCCACCCCCTGTGGCTGCCGACTTAGCATTTACATAGTGAAGATAATGTGGTCCATTTGGAAAACTCAAAGAAATAACATCTGAATGTGTAATTACCATCTTTTTACTTCCGGTATTTTTCACATAATTCTGATAATGGAATCCTGCATCACCATCATACACATCAAACACAAGACGATTCTGAAAATTGTATCTTGCATTTGAAATTGTAATTTCTAAGCGCTTTCCCAGCGCTTCTTGACCATTTTCTGTATTCATTGAAATATCACTTATTTTTGTTTTCCCCAAACTCCAACTACCATCGTCAGAACGCATCGTTATGGTGTTTTTTCCAGCTGACGGAACTGTGGCGTTTGTCTTGTAATCATTATAACTCCACACAGTTCCCGAAATATATTCACCATATGTATAAGAAAACAAATAACTATCCGAATTATCTCTCAGATATTCTTTTTTTGCTGCCTTATTGTAAAAACTTTTCATTTGAATACTGCCATTTTCAAAGGAAACATTCATTTTTAATGTATTATTTTCCAATGTCCATGTGTTTCCTTCATAAGCAATTGTCGCACTATCTATCTGTGCTGTTACTATACGTTCCTGTGCAACAATCTTTTTATCGTTATACCCTGCTATCCACACACACAACATGGAAATGACCGTAATGATTGCTATTATTTTTCTACCTAACCTGCTCATATCAATCTCCTATTCTATCACCCATCCGGTGTTTCCCATAGATGCATTATCACAAATAATTCCATCTCCTGCATCAGTAAACACAATTTTTATTTTCTTTGAATTTTCCGGAACATTCACATGGATGTAATCATATTCCCCTCTTTTCAAAATCTTTGTTGTATAAATTGGTGTATTATTATCGTCAAAATATATCTTACAGGTAATAGATGCCTTTTCTCCGTCTTTTTCATTATCATATACACAATCATCCACACCCGCAATGCCAATAAATGTTTTAACACCGGACGGTATATTATAAACAAAAGTTCCGTTTGCATTGGTTGAGATTCCCTTTAAATACTTCTCTCCTCCAATAGATATTGTTCCTCCTTTTGTGTTTGTATTTACGCTGGCCGGGTCTTCACTCCATCCTGTTGTTGCCGATATATAATCCTTTCCAAGAAATTGATTTGGTGATGTATTCATTTTCCATCCCGCATTTCCCATTGAAATGTTATCACATGTAATACCATCTTCTGCATCTCCAAAATACAACTTCATCTTCTTTGCATCTCCCGGTATATCAACCGCAATATTGTACTTATCTCCACGTCGGAACACTGCTGTTTTATAGTATTCCTGGTTATCAAATAAAATCGTTAATGTTGAAGAAGCCTGATGTCCTGAACCAGAATCCCAGACTCTGTCATCAATTCCAACAACACCTACAAATTGCTCTGCTCCTTCCGGTATGTTATATGTAAGACTTCCTTTTGCATTCAATCCGATACCATGCACATATTTTGTACCATTGGAAGAATTTGTTCCCCCCAATGAAATTGTATCTCCCTCAAGGTTTTTATCAATTTTTATGCTTCCCCAATCTGTCGAACCATTCATATAATCTCCACTAAGATAAATATCCGGCTCAATTTCCTTCCCATTGACAAAAACAGTAAATTCCATATTCTTCGTATTGCCGTTCTCTTCTGATACGGACAAAACTTTTATTGTCGTATATTTTCTAATATTAATGGCTTCTATATATCGGTTAGATTTTATAGTTGGTTCGCTTCCATCAACTGTATAATATATGGTACATGGATAATTTGACATAAGCGCTACTTTTGCTTCTGTCTTATCTTTATTATATTGAACTTTCTTTGTTACCGATTGTTCTCCAATCTTATTAAATATATGACAAATCTTTGTTCCCTTGCCATCGCCGCTTGTAATTGCAATACTTAAGTGACAAGACTGCCCTAAAGAAATCGGTTTTGTATATCTGACTGCTGATTTACTTGTCATAGGATCTGTACCATCTGTTGTATATTTTACAATACTATCTGCTGATGCTGTCTTTACTTCTATCGGATGGTTATAGAAAATTTCTCCACCATAATAATTTATTTCAAGCTTTGAAAATCTTGCTGCAAATCCACCCGCTTCTTTTAAATCACCAATCACTACTTCTTCATTCGCCGTAACATTTCTTTTTGTTTTTACTTTATTTCCATTTTCATCTTCTGTCCAAAGTTCCATACAATAAGTTCCATCCCCAAGAAAACTTCTCAAGTCAATTTTCACATCTTTGTTATCTGCTGCTGAAATTCCTCCGACAAACCATGTTTTATTGCTTTCTTTTGCATAAATCGCCAACTTTCCAATTTCACTGTTTGAAAGAACGCATGTCTGATTCCAAACTGTTGGAACGGATTTAATGAACTCTACCGCTTCATTATCTAAAATATCCTTTGGATTCGTTGCAATTACATTAAATGGGGCATCAATACAAATTAATGAAGCAATCTGCATCATCGTATTACATGCAGGTGTCCAATCTCCATGACCACTCAAATATCGTGTAAATAATTGTCTTGACAACCATGCTGCCTGTTTTTTATATTCTGTATTTTGTGAACTTCCCACATTTTCCAGACCTCGAATCGCCTCTCGATTTAATTCGTTCGGATAGGTTGCGTCCAAACCTGCCGGCTTATTGCAACCATGAAAATTAATAAATAATTTTCTCTGCGCTGCCATCTGTAATATTGCTTCCTGCAATGCTGTATTATTTTTATTTTCTCGGTCTGTCGATGCCTCACTCCACCAAAAATCTATCTTTCCACCGTAAAGATGACTCTCTTTCAAGAAATCAAGATAATTTCGTGCCTCTTCTACATTTGTCATTTTAAAGCCATTTCCATTTGTAGATATCTGTGCCCATAATACCTGCTTTACGTTCAATGACTCTCCATACTCACCTAACTTCTTTAATTCTTCTCTGTAATTATTCCATTTGGAATAATTTTCATCAATGACATTATATTCAAATCCTAATCTTGCAGCATTTTCTGTATATTCATACATTCCTTTCGCAGTTGCTAATGATGCACCATAATCCGTCAACCATGACCATGCCGAACGCCCTGGAACAATCCATGAAGTATCAGCAAACAATTGTTCATCCGGCTCTTCATTCACATGGTACACATTATAATTATTGACCAACTCATCTAATGTTTCTGCAATATTTACCAGTCTCCATGCTGTTGTAATATTCCCTTTTGTAGAATAGGCTACATTTTCATAAGCTGTATCCCATGTATTGGATATCTGATACTGACAGTTTCCTTTTGCCACAAAATTAGTACCTGCATATGTAGTGTTAAGTCCTGCCTCCTGAACTGCAATGTACCCCTTTTTATTGGAAAGTTCTGCCGTAAGAGGCGCAACAATGTGTTCACCCGATGCATTTCGAGGATTATGGGCTTCTATAACCGCTTCATAATCCTGGTTGTTTACACCATACCATACCTTATCTATATCTTTTCTTAACGCAAAAGAAGTAAACTCATTATTCACTTTTCTTGTCTCTCCGGATTGTTGTGGAAATCTATATCGGAATGCCACTCCATTATCATAAACTCTTACATCAATATAATATGTATAGCCCTGATATAACATTGTAAACACCGCCTCAACGCCATCCTCTGTAATTTCACTTGCATTTCCATTATGACTATATTTCCTATGGATTTCTTTTGTGTTAACATTGACAATGGATACACCATTGAAATAGTTTTTGTCATCCAAAACAACTCCCATAAGAGAATTATCAATCCAGACCTCACCATCTGTAAAGACCGTTTCTACTTCATATTCTTTCTTTTCAAAAACAGTCCCTTCCAAAACTGCTTTTCTCAATTTTATGACATCGCTTACTGTAATCTTTCCATCATTGTTCAAATCACAGATTGCAATGGTTTTCTTATCTATCGTTTCATCCATAATAATTTTCCGCATACAAACGATATCATTTTCTGCCAGTTTTTCATCTTCATCTACATCCCCTTGCAAGACTGTATTATATTTTTTTTCGCCTTTTGCTTTTTTGACACTATATTTCACCTGTTTGTCTGTATCCACATACAGTTTCATATGAACACTACCATCCGGACTCAGTATATTATAAGTATTTTCATCTATTTTGTTTATCTTTTCAGTCAATTCAGAGGCGGATACTGAACAAAATCCCATCAAAAATAAACAAATCGAAAATAAAATAATTACTCGAATATTGTGTCTCCTTTCTCTTTTTTCATAATGACCTCCTCTTTTTCCCTTTTATGTTACCAATAACATATCTTATACATAGATTTTACTTCAAGTAAGTCATTTTTTATTTTGTATCTTAAATTTTAGTTCAGAACAATCAAAAACAAAAATAAAGAACATTCTGCCAAAAAAGTACAAATCACGAAAAACGGCATTGGTCGTATTCCACAATTGTAAGCTATAAGCGATTATCAAAAAATACTCCAAAAGTACAGTGTATAATTACCATACTTTTGGAGTATTTTTTACCCTTATATAATATTTTCTTGTTCTTCTTACTAATAGTTTTCTGCTTTTATCTGAAAATAAGCCTGAGGATGTGCACATACCGGGCAAACCTCTGGTGCTTTTTTCCCAACTACAATATGACCACAATTTAAACACTGCCATACACAATCACCATCTCTTGAAAATATTAAATCACCCTCAATATTT
>ERZ857801.2091-NODE-2091-length-17992-cov-5.716285_pt1 | contig 17992 bp, 17 predicted proteins | sample MGYA00519762_ERZ857801 | MGnify/ENA primary metagenome ERZ857801 (study PRJEB31778, sample SAMEA3449368) | human gut metagenome | biome: human gut; feature: human-associated habitat; material: faeces | place: United Kingdom | collected 2010/2012 ...
TCCAGGGGCGGCGAATATGAGCGCGAAGCGCTCATCCTGAGCCGCGCCCTGGTGCTTCTCAAGGTGAATTGGCCCGAAGGGCCAAGAGAAGGTGGCCTGGGCCATTGGTTTCTTTCTGGGCATCCAGAAAGAAACTCGCCGCCGGGGCGGCGAAACTCCCCGCTTACTTCACCAGCTTCTTCCACAGCCACCAGAAGGCGGCCAGCGCGGCGCACACCGAGGCGGCCATCACGGCCAGATCCCTGGGGCTGATCTCCAGCTCCACTTCTACAGGTTCTTCTTCCTCCTCCAGAGGGACCAGACGCAGATAGGGGGGTGTGCTCATGGCGTTTCCTCCTCCATTTCCCGGGTAATGCCCAGCTTGTCCAGAATAAACTCCTCATGGACGCGCATCTGCCGCTTCATGGGCCCCTCGTCCATGTGGTCATAGCCCAGCAGGTGGAGCACCGAGTGGACGGTGAGATAGCTCAGCTCCCGCTCCACGCTGTGGCCGAACTCCGCCGCCTGTGCCGCCGCCCGCTCCAAGGAGATGCACATGTCCCCCAGGGGGACCAGGCCGCTCTCCGGGTCCTCCTCCCCCGCCTCCGGCTTCTCCCCCGGCTTTAAGTCAAACATGGGGAAGGACAGCACGTCGGTGGGGCGGTCCACCTGCCGCATCTCCCGGTTCACCTGGTGGATGCCCTCATCGTCGGTGAGCAGGACGTTGATCTCGCAGGGCAGGTCCACCCCCTCCGCCGCCAGGGCGGCGGAGATCACCCGGCGGAGCAGGTCCTCCGTCCCCTCCGGGACGTCCACCTCGGCCTCCAGCATGATCTGGTGCTCCGGCGCGGGGAGGGCGCCGCCGTTGACCTCCCGCACGTCGGTGCGGCCCATGAGCCAGTCAATGGACACACCATAGAAGTCTGCGATGGCCGAGAGCGTATCTCCTCTCGGGGTCGCACCTAGCTCTAAATCCTGATAACCACGCCCCGAAAGGCCTATTTCTTGTGCTACCTGAGCCTGCGTCAAACCAGATTCCTTACGCAGCATTCGGATTCTCTCTGAAAACATTGTCATACTCCTTGACATACAGTTTTCTGTATGTTATATTATATGCACAGTTTACTGTGCGTAAAGGAGGAATTTCTATGGAAAACGAGATCCCCAACATTGTGGACGAGCTCTACCGCTACTTTGTCACTCAGCCGGACCCGCGGTTCTGGCCGGACCACCTTCAGTCCAGCCCCATCCAGGGGCATGGGCTCTGGTCCTTCTACCAGGGCCTGCGGCTGGGGATGCAGCTGACGGACGCCTGTCTGGAGAAAATCTGACCCGGGCAATCTTACAGCCCGAAATGTCCCAGGACGCCCACCAGGACCGCGATCACCAGGAAGAACACCAGCACCGCCCAGTCCTTCCCCGCGTATTTCAACTGGCGCAGGCGGGTGCGCCCCTCGCCGCCGTGGTAACAGCGGCACTCCATGGCCACGGCCAGCTCCTCCGCCCGGCGGAAGGCGGAGATGAACAGGGGCACCAGCAGGGGGATCAGGGCCTTGGCCCGCTGGACCAGGTTGCCGCTCTCAAAGTCGGCCCCCCGGGCCCGCTGGGCGGACATGATCTTGTCCGTCTCCTCAATGAGAGTGGGGATGAACCGCAGGGCAATAGACATCATCATGGCCAGCTCGTGCACCGGCACCTTGATCTTCTTCAGGGGACCCAGCAGGGACTCCAGCCCGTCGGTGAGCAGGATGGGGGAGGTGGTGTAGGTGAGCAGGAAGGTACCCGCAATGAGCATCAGGATGCGGATGACCATGAAGAAGGCATTCTGCACCCCCTCCAGGGTGACGGTGAGAATCCACACCTGGAACAGCACGTGCTCCCCCGGGGTGTAGAACAGATTCAAAACGGCGGTGAAGATCAGGATGAACACCACCGGCTTCATGCCCCGGACCAGGGACTTCACCGGCACGGTGGAGACCTTCACGGACAGGGCCAGCAGGGCGAACATGATGGCGTAGGTGACAAAGGACTTGGCCAGAAACAGGGCCACAATGTAGATCACCACCGCCAGAATCTTGGTGCGGGGGTCCAGCCGGTGGACCAGGGAGTGGCCGGGGAAATACTGGCCCAGAGTAATGTCTTTCAGTGCCATCTCAGCCCACCCCCTTCTTGGCCAATGCGTCCAGAATGGCCCGCTTGGCCTGCTCCACGGTGTACACAGAGGAGCCCACGTCCACGCCCATGGCCTTCAGGCGGTTGAACACCCGGGTCATCTGGGGAATCCCCAGGCCCATGTCCTCCAGCTCCTGTCCGTGCTGGAACACCTGGCTGGGCGCGCCCTCCAGGGCGATTTTTCCGTCGTTGACCACAACCAGCCGGTCCACCGTCCGGGCCATCTCCTCCATGGAGTGGGAGACCATGATGATGGTGGCGTTCTGGGCCTTGTGATAGGCCCGGATGTTGCTCAGGATGGACTCGGTGCCCACCGGGTCCAGTCCGGCGGTGGGCTCGTCCAGGATGAGCACCTTGGGCTCCATGGCGATGACCCCGGCGATGGCCACCCGGCGCTTCTGGCCGCCGGAGAGCTCGAAGGGGGACTGGTTGAGCTGGTCATCCCGCAGGCCCACGAAGTAGGCCGCCGAGCGCACCCGCCGGTCCACCTCCTTCTCGTCCAGGCCCATGTTCTTGGGGCCGAAGGAGATGTCCTTGTACACCGTCTCCTCAAAGAGCTGGTACTCCGGGTACTGGAACACCAGCCCCACCTGAAACCGGGTGCGGCGGGTGGTCTTCAGGTCGGTCCAGATGTCCGTCCCCTGGAACAGGACCTGGCCCGAGGTGGGCTTGAGCAGGCCGTTCAAGTGCTGGATCAGGGTGGACTTGCCCGAGCCGGTGTGGCCGATGATGCCCAGGTACTCCCCGGGGTAGGCGGCAAAGTCCACGTCCACCAGAGCCCCCCGCTCAAAGGGGGTCCCGGCACTGTAAATGTGGGAGAGTTTTTTTGTCTCCAGAATTGGTTCCATCCGTTGTGTTCCGTCCTTTGTTTTTAAAGTGGTGCATGCCCTTTTTGGGTCACGCCCTGGCCGCTCTCCCCTGTTGGGAGAACATTCTCGTTGTAGGGGCGGATAGTATCCGCCCGTTAAGCACCGTCACTGTCTGTTCGGGCGGATGATATCCGCTCCTACAGCTTGGTCGTTTAAATGCAGTCTTTTCCGCAGGTCACGCCCGTAAATCCGTCAGAGCCTTCCCCCCTCAGGGGGGAAGGTGCTGAGCGCAGCGAAGCGGATGAGGGGGCGGTGGTTAGAGGCACGCCGGCACCCTCATCCGTCACGGCCTTCGGCCGTGCCACCTTCCCCCTTACAGGGGGAAGGCATCAGGCCAGCAGTTCCTTCAGCGCCTGGGCGCACTCCTCGTCGCTGAGGGCGTCCAGGGGCACGTCCAGCCCCTCCCGGCGCAGCTCCCAGAGAAGCTCGGTGGTGTCGGGGACGGTGAGCCCCACAGACTTGAGGCCCTCCACGTCCTGGAACACCTCCTTGGGGGCGCCGTCGGCCACAATTCTCCCCTTGGCCATGACCACCAGGCGGTCGGCCTGGGCGGCCTCGTCCATGTGGTGGGTGATGAGGACCACGGTGACCCCCCGCTCCCGGTTCAGGGTCTTGATGGTGCGCAGCACGTCGGCCCGGCCGATGGGGTCCAGCATGGCGGTGGGCTCGTCCAGGACGATGCACCGGGGCTCCATGGCGATGACCCCGGCGATGGCGATGCGCTGCTTCTGTCCGCCGGAGAGGAGGTGGGGGGCGTGCTCCCGGTACTGGTACATGCCCACCGCCTTCAATGCGTCGTCCACCCGCCGGCGGATCTCCTCCGGGGGCACCCCCAGGTTCTCCGGGGCGAAGGCCACGTCCTCCTCCACCACGTTGGCCACGATCTGGTTGTCCGGGTTCTGGAACACCATGCCCACCGTGCGGCGGATGTCCAGCAGCTTGTCCTCGTCGGCGGTGTCCATGCCGTCCACGTACACCTTGCCCCCGGTGGGGAGCAGGATGGCGTTCATGTGCTTGGCCAGGGTGGACTTGCCGCTGCCGTTGTGGCCCAGAACGGCCACGAAGGAGCCCTCCTCAATGTCCAGGGTCACGCCGTCCAGCACGATGGGGGCCACCCCCTCGGCGGTGATATAGGAGAAGCGCACGTCCTCCACATTGATAATTGTTTTTTCCATGAAAATACCTCGTTGCGCAGGGGCGGCCGCAGGCCGCCCTTACTGAATGGTCCAGCGGCCGGTGGCCCCGCAGGGGAGGACCAGGCCGCTCTCGGTGACGGGCAGGCCCAGCTCGTCGGAGACGGTGTGCCCGCCGAACCGCTTGGAAATCAGGGTCTCCAGGATGTAGGTGAGCACCGAGGGGGCCAGGCCGGTGGTGTAGGAGTTCAGGATGATGAACAGGGGCTCTTCGGACAGCACCCCGGAGACCAGCTCCACAAAGGGGTACAGGTTCTCCTCCAGCCGCCACACCTCCCCGGAGGGGCCCCGGCCATAGCTGGGCGGGTCCATGATGATGGCGTCGTACTTCCGCCCCCGGCGGATCTCCCGCTCCACGAACTTGGCGCAGTCGTCCACGATCCAGCGGATGGGGGCGTCCTCCAGATGGGAGGACTTGGCGTTCTCCCTGGCCCAGGACACCATGCCCCGGGCGGCGTCCACATGGCACACGCTGGCCCCGGCGGCGGCGCAGGCCACCGTGGCCCCCCCGGTGTAGGCGAACAGGTTGAGCACGTTGATGGGGCGGCCGGCGGAGCGGATCTGCTCCTGGGCCCAGTCCCAGTTGGCGGCCTGCTCGGGAAAGAGGCCGGTGTGCTTGAAGTTCATGGGCTTGATGTTGAAGGTGAGGCTGCCGTAGGAGACGGTCCAGCGCTCGGGCATGGATTTGTTCTGCCACTGTCCACCGCCGCTGGAGGAGCGGGCGTACCGCCCCGCGTTGTGCTTCCAGCCCCGGTGGGTGCGGGGGGTATTCCAAATGGCCTGGGGGTCGGGGCGGACCAGCAGCTGGTCCCCCCACCGCTCCAGCTTCTCCCCCCGGGAGCAGTCGATCAATTCATAGTCCTTCCAGCGGTCGGAACGCCACATATGGGAGCCACCTCTCATACAAATTAAAACTAATACAGTATATCATTCCCGCCGGGGACCGTCAATGAAAAGTGGGGACAATTCCGCCTGAATCGGCCCCGCGGAGGGAAAGCCCCGCAAAAGATTCCGGCCTCCCCATTGACGGAGGCAGGCGGCCGGGCCATAATAGGGGGCGAAGGCTTCAATAAGAAAGGTGGATCACCTGTGGATTTATACGGAACGCTGGGCGCCTCTTGCGCCCGGCGGGAGATTTTGACGGCCATGTTTCAGGCGGGGATGACCGGGGCCCGGCTGAACCTGTCCCACACCACCCTCCCGGAGTGCGCCTCCCTGCTGGAGGAGGAGTTCTGGCCCGCCGCCCGTCAGGCGGGGGTGGAGGCCAGCCTGATCGTGGACCTCCAGGGCCCGGAGCTGCGGGTGGGGCGGCTGGAGGCGCCGGTTCCCCTCCAGGAGGGAGGCTCCGCCCTGCTGGGTGCCGGGGGCATTCCCGTCCCCCGGAGCGTGGTGGAGGCCGCCCGGCCCGGGGACCAGATCTCCCTGGACGACAGCGCCCTTCTGCTCACGGTGCGGGAGGCCGACCCTGACTGCCTGACCTGCCGGGTGGAGCGGGGCGGACTGCTCAAGAGCCGCAAGAGCCTGGCCCTGCTGGGCCGGGAGGTGGACTCCCCCACCCTGACGGCGGAGGACCGGGCCAATCTGGCCCAGGCGGGCCGGTTTGGGGTGACCCACATCCTCCAGCCCTTCGTGCGGGGGCGGGAGGACCTCCTGACCCTGCGCTCCGCCCTGGCGGAGCTGGGGCTGAACCAGGTGAAGATCATGGCCAAGATCGAAAACCGGCGGGGAATGGAGAAGCTGGACGAGATTTTGGAGGAGGCGGACGTAATCTGCATTGCCCGGGGGGATCTGGGGAACAGTATGCCCCTGTGGGAGCTCCCCTCCGCCCAGAAGCGCATCGCCCGAACATGCCGGGCGGCGGGGAAACCCTTCTTTGTGGTGACCCAGCTGCTGTGGTCCATGGAGGAGCGGGCGGTGCCCACCCGGGCCGAGGTGAGCGACGTCTACAACGCGGTGCTGGACGGCTCCTGCGCCCTGATGCTCACCGGCGAGACCGCCGCGGGCCGCCACCCTCTGGAGGCCATGGCGTACCTGGCCAAAACCGCCCGGTGCGCCCTGCGGGATTTAAACCCGGACGTATCACTTTTCCCCCCCGAAGGGGCGGAAACCGCAACAAAAACATTGAAATTGGGAGATTCCGTACAATGGAAAACGTGAAACAGATTTTATTTGTCAACGCCTGCATGCGGGGGCCGGAGCGCTCCCGCACCTGGAAGCTGTGCCAGACCTTTTTGAATGCCTGCAAAAACCGCTGGCCGGAGGCGGAAATTCGGGAGCGGGATCTGACCGCCTCCCCCCTGCCGGTGCTCACCACAGAGCTGGACGACCGGCGGCACCAGCGCTTCCCTGAAAATCCCCGGGACCCCATGTTCGACCCGGCCCACGAGGTGGCCCAGGCCGACCTGGTGGTGATCGGGGCCCCCTACTGGGACCTGACCTTCCCGGCAGCCCTGAAGGTCTATCTGGAGTGGGCCAGCATGCTGGGGATTACCTTCCGCTACACCCAGGAGGGGGAGCAGGTGGGCATGAGCCGTGCCAGGGAGCTGGTCTTTATCACCACCGCCGGAGGCCCTCTGGAGGGGCAGAACTACGGCTTCGACTATCTCAAGGGGCTGGCCGCCATGTTCGGCATCCCCTCCGCCCGGTGCCTGTCCGCCCAGGAGCTGGACATCCAGGGCAACGACCAGGAGGCCATTCTGCGGGAGGCCCAGGAGCGGGCCGCCCAGTTGGTAAATCTGATTTAATGTAAGGGGATTCTTTGACGAAATTTTTGTAATGTATACAAAAAATGGTTGCGCCGGCTGGAAAAATCCGCTACAATACAGGCAAGCGGAATGCGTCCTGTGGAGAGATGGAGAATTGGAATTGGGATGCATTCCCGCAAAACGAGAGAAAAAGGAGTGCAGAACTATGAAGAAACGCGTTTCCCGCATGATCTCCGCCGCCCTTGCCCTGGCCCTGTGCCTGGGGATGTCCCTGATCCCCGCTTCCGCCGCCGAGACGGAGGCCAACGTCCTGGGCACCGTCGCCGTCGAAGGGGTTGAGTTCACCATCACCGGCGAGAGCCTGGAGGCGGGCAGCGAACTGACTGTGGGCACGGCTGACCTGGGCGAGGGGGACCTGTGGAGCCTGAACATCCACTTCACCCAGAGCGGCTCCGCCGACCACTATGCCGCCGTCACCCCCGAGGGGGAGATGACCGAGCTCTTTACCGCGAATCAGGTCAACGACTACTATGAGTATCTCTCCATCCCCTCTGAGGAGACCCGCACCTTCACCCTGACCATCCCCGAGGAGTACGCCGACTGGAACGTGGCCATCCGCTTCGGCTACAACAACAGCTTTGGCGAGCTCCCCCTGGAGGAGCGGGAGGACGTGTCCTTCACCGACGTAGCCGAGGGGGACTGGTACTATAACTTTGTCATCCCCGCCGCCAACGCCGGCTGGTTCTCCGGCAATCCCGACGGCTCCTTCGGCCCCAATCAGTCCCTCACCGTGGCCCAGGTGATCGTCCTGGCTACCCGGCTCCACTCCGCCCACACCAACGATGAAATCCCCGCCGCCGTGGAGGGCGAGGCCTGGTACATGCCCTACTACAACTACTGCCTGGAGAAGGGGATCTTCACGGCGGAGGACGGCTATCTGGAGCGCATCAACGAGAACGCCACCCGCTTTGAGATGGCCGCCATCTGGGACAAGGCCGCCTATCCTCCCCGGGTCAGCGGCATGGTGAACGAGGTGCCCGACGGCTTCATCCCCGACCTGGCCGAGGGCGACGAGTACGGCGAGATCGTCTACCGCTGGTACCGCTCTGGGGTGCTCACCGGCGACGCCCAGTACCGCTTCAACGGAGAGAGCAGCATCACCCGGGCTGAGGCCTCTGTGATCATCTGCCACCTCACCGCCCTGGTGGAGACCGCCAAAATCTGAATTTCCCGAGACGCAGAAGGGCCCGCCAAAATTTGGGCTGTTTCGTCTGAACAGAGATTTTTTGACAAACTGAAACCAGCCGCCAGCGATGCTGGCGGCTGGTTTCAGTTTCAAGCATTCCAATCACAAAACAGGGGCTCAGGTTTCCACAACCAGGTAGCCGTTGTCCAGCTCCCAGCAGCGCAGGCCCTGGTCCCGGAGGGAGTCGACTCCCTCCGCGTCGATGTCCTCCCGGATGGCCCGGGCCTCCTCCTGAGTGCGGACGGGATATTCCAGGTAGCTGTCCACCTGGAAGGGGGTGCACAGCGCCACTGCCTCGCCCAGGGGGTTGTCGAAGGTGATGGAGGTCAGGACGCCCTGCTCATAGAGCTTGGTGAATCCCTTGTTGTCGTCCCGGACCTGGACCTGGTATCCGGCTCCTCCGTAGACCGTGGCGCCGTCCGGGTCCTCCTCCACCACCTCCAGCTCTCCCTGCTCAAAGGCCCACAGGGGGCCGTCCCCCTGGGTGAGGGCCTCCGTCTGTTTGGCGTGCAGGCACCAGTGGTAGAAAATCATGGAAAACAGCGCGATGGAAACCAGCACCGTGGCCGCCAGCAGGGCGGCCAGCCGGCCCCGGGAGATGCGAATGACAGAATTCGTCCGTTCCATGGGGTGCGCCTCCTATTTTCCTATAAAATGGGGTCCTCTATGGCCCCATCATACCAGATCCGATCCTGCATAGCAAGAGAAAGGGACGGGTTTCTCTTGTCCGGATTTGGGAAACCTGATATACTATCCAGGTACAAGATTCTGCTGCTGCACGACGAATTTTGGGAGGAGACCCATTATGAAAAAACTGATGGTCCTGGACGGCAACTCCATTGTCAACCGGGCCTTTTACGGGGTGAGCCAGAACCTCACCACCCGGGCGGGACAGCCCACCAACGCCATTTTCGGCTTTCTGAACATTTTAACGAAACTGCTGGACGAGGGGAAGCCGGACGCCCTGTGCGTCACCTTCGACCGGAAGGCCCCCACCTTCCGGCATCTGGCCTACGAGGGCTACAAGGCCACCCGGAAGGGGATGCCCGATGAATTGGCCAGCCAGCTCCCCCTGCTCAAGGACGTGCTGGCGGCCATGAACATCCCCATGTACGAGCTGGACGGCTGGGAGGCGGACGACCTCATCGGCACCATCTCGGTAAAGGATACCGCCGCCGGGTGGGAGACGGTCATCGTCACCGGGGACAAGGACTCCCTCCAGCTGGTCACCGACACCACCACCGTGAAGCTGGTGTCCACCCGCATGGGCCGCACCACCACCCGGGACATGACCCCGGAGGCCTTCCGGGAGGAGTACGGCTTCGACCCCATCCACATCATCGACCTGAAGGCCCTCATGGGGGACTCCAGCGACAACATCCCCGGAGTGAAGGGGGTGGGGGAAAAGACCGCCATGGCCCTGGTCCAGCGGTACGGCTCCATTGACGACCTGTACGCCGCCCTGCCGGAGGTGGAGATGGCCCCTGGCACCCCCGCCAAGCCCGGGGTGATCAAAAAGCTCACCGAGGGGGAGGACCAGGCCCGCATGTCCTATGACCTGGCCACCATCCACACCGACGCCCCCATCGACTTCGCCCCGGAGAACAACCTTCGGAAGGAGCCCAACGGCCCCGCCCTGTACCAGCTGTTTCTGGACCTGGAGTTTGCCAAGCTCATCGACAAATTCCACCTCACCGCCCCCCAGGGGGAGGGAGCCGTCCAGGAGGAGGCCGCCGCCCAGGTGAACACGGCCAGCGAGGCGGTGGAGACCCGGGAGCGGCTGGAGGAGCTGCTCGCCCTCTGGCGGGGGCTTGAAGAGGTGAACGTGCTGGCCCTGCCCTCCCTGGACGTGATCTGCGTGGAGTGGGCGGAGATGGAGACAGAGCACCGGGCCGCCCTGCTGTTCGCCGGCAAGCTGGAGTGCTACAACGACGCTCTCAAGGCCCTGTTTGCCCCGGAAATCAAAAAGGTGGTCCACGGCTCCAAGGAGCTGTGGAAGGGGCTGCTGGACGAGGGAATACAGCCCGGCGGCATTGTCTTTGACACCGAGGTGGCCGCCTATCTGCTGGCCCCCACCGACGGCAGCTACGACCTGGAGAAGCTGGGCATCACCTACTACAACCAGGAGTTCCCCAAGGCCAAGACCTATCTGGAGGAGGGGGCCTTCGGCCCCCTGGCCGACCCGGCCGCCCCCGCCGCCGCCCTGCTGTCCCACACCGCCCTCATCGGGGCCCTGCGGAGGACCCTCTCCCAGCGGCTGGAGGAGCTGGGACTGAACAAAATCTATGACCAGGTGGACCTCCCCCTGTGCCCGGTGCTGGCCGAGATGGAGGAGATCGGGGTCCTGGTGGACCGGGGCGCCCTGGTGGCGTTCGGGGAGATGCTCTCCGACGGCATCGACAAGGTGCAGGCCACCATCTATGAACTGGCCGGAGAGGAGTTCAACATCAACTCCACCCAGCAGCTGGGCCGCATCCTCTTTGACCAGCTGGGCCTGCCCCCGGTGAAAAAGACCAAGACGGGCTACTCCACCAACGCGGAAGTGCTGGACAAGCTCCGGGGCAAGCACCCCATCATTGAGCAGATTCTGGACTACCGGCAGCTCACCAAATTGAAGTCCACCTATGTGGACGGCCTGGGCAAGGTGATCGGGGACGACGGGCGCATCCACACCTGCTTCCAGAACACCGTCACCGCCACCGGCCGCCTCAGCTCCGCCGAGCCCAACCTCCAGAACATCCCCATCCGCACCCCCCTGGGGGCGGAGCTGCGCAAGATGTTCGTGGCCGGGCCGGGGATGGCCCTGGTGGACGCGGACTACTCCCAGATCGAGCTGCGCCTCCTGGCCCATATGGCCGGGGATGAGAAGATGATCGAGGCCTTCCGCTCCGGCCGGGACTTCCACACGGTCACCGCCGCCCAGGTGTTCGGGGTGGAGCCCGACCAGGTTTCCGCTGAGATGCGCCGCAGCGCCAAGGCGGTGAACTTCGGCATCGTCTACGGCATCTCCGCCTTCTCTCTGAGCCAGGACATCGGGGTCACCGTGGCCGAGGCCAAGGCCTATATGGACAAATACTTTGCCACCTACCCCGGCGTGCGGGCCTATATGGACCACGTGGTGGAGCAGGCCAAGACGGACGGCTATGTGTCCACCCTCATGGGCCGCCGCCGCTGGCTGCCCGAGCTGAAGTCCTCCAACTTCAACACCCGGTCCTTCGGGGAGCGGGTGGCCCTGAACATGCCCATCCAGGGCACCGCCGCCGACATCATCAAGCTGGCCATGCTCCGGGTGCGGGACCGGCTGAAGGCCGAGGGGCTCCGGGGGCAGCTGGTCCTCCAGGTCCACGACGAGCTCATCGTGGAGTGCCCCCAGGAGGAGCAGGAGCGGGTGTGCGCCCTCCTCAAAGAGGAGATGGAGGGGGTGTTCCCCCTGTCCGTCCCCCTGGTGGCGGAGACCCACGCGGGGCAGAGCTGGGCGGAGTCTCATTGATGGTTTTTGCGGGGGATTTTGCCGCCTTTTCTCCTTAAGCCTTCCCCCCTGGGGGGAAGGTGGCCCCGAAGGGGCCGGATGAGGGGGCAGGTTTCGGCCAACTCGTAGGGCGCGACGACTCGGCGTGCCGTTTCGCAGGGGTTTCGCCCTGCGGGGCGAGGTACTTTCCCAACGATGGGAAAGTACCCAAAGGATCGCCGGGGGACGGCTCGGGATGGACACTTCGTGTCCATATTCGCCTTACCCCCGGTCCCCCGTTACGGGGGACGCGTACCTGCAAAGTTAAGCGGAACTTCCGGCGCGCAAAATCTGAGTGGCTGGTCTAAATTTTTGCCGGGCCACCGGGCCCTGAGTGAGAGGAAAATTTCAGCGGTGCGGTCCCGCTTCTGCGCCTGGGTATCCCAGCCAGCGGTCCGGAGAGCGGCCGCCGCCGGACTGGGAACGTCGGCTCGGCAAACTGAGGCGCGGTAGTGGAAGCGTGAGCCCTGAAATTTATGCATACGCAGGCCCCCCGTGGGGCCGGACGGAATCGCACCCAGGCACTCCTGACTTTGCGCGCCGGAAGGGCCGCACGATGTTCAAGGGGTAACCCCCGTAAACGGGGTCCGGGGAAAGGCGACTATGAGCACAAAGTGCTCATCGGAGCCGTCCCCGGCGGCGTTTTGGTGACTTTGCCGCCGTGGGCAAAGTCACTCGCCGCCCGCAGGCGGCGAAACTCCCCTGCGTACAAACCCCCGGTCCGAAACCCACTCCGCAGGGTAAAATCCCCAGCGCAGAAGAATAACTATCCTTATGAGGTGATGACCCCCATGAACCGCTATGAGACGCAGCTCCGGGCCCTCCGGGCCGCGTTTCCCTATACCATCCCCATTTTTGCCGGCTTCTGGTTCCTGGGCCTGACCTACGGCATCTACATGAACGTGTCCGGCTTCTCCTTCCTCTACCCCATGCTCATGAGCCTTACCATCTTCGCCGGGTCGGTGGAATTCATCACGGTGAACCTGCTGCTGGGGGCCTTCAACCCTCTCCAGGCCCTGTTTCTCACCCTGATGGTCAACGCCCGGCACCTGTTCTACGGGCTGTCCATGCTGGACAAGTTCCGAGGGCTGGGCTGGAAGAAGGTCTACTTAATCTTCGGCATGTGCGACGAGAGCTTCTCCATCAACTACACCGCCCAGATTCCCCCCGATGTGGATCGGGGGTGGTTCATGTTCTTCGTCACCCTGCTCAACCACTTCTACTGGTTCTCCGGCTCCACCCTGGGGGGCATCTTCGGGGGGCTCATCCAGTTCAACACCGAGGGGCTGGACTTTGTGATGACCGCCATGTTCGTGGTCATCTTCCTGGAGCAGTGGCTCAAGGACAGGGACCACACCAGCGCCCTGGTGGGGCTGGCCGCCTCGGCGGCCTGTCTGGTGTTCTTTGGGCCGGACGACTTCATCATCCCGGCCATGCTGGCCATTCTGGGGGTCCTCACTCTGCTGCGGGGGACCCTGGAGCGGAAGGGGGCGCTGGCATGACCCTGACACAGCAGATCATCACCATCGCCATGGTGGTGCTGGGGACCATGATTACCCGCTTTCTCCCCTTCCTGATCTTCCCCGCGGGGAAGGAGACTCCCAAGTACATCCAATATGTGGGCAAGGTGCTGCCGGCGGCGGTGTTCGGCCTGCTGGTGGTCTACTGCCTGCGGTCGGTGGATCTGTTCTCCGGCAGCCACGGCCTGCCCGAGGCCATATCTATCGCCCTGGTGATCGCCCTCCACCTGTGGAAGCGGCAGATGCTGCTGTCCATCGCCGGGGGCACCGTGTGCTACATGCTGCTGGTGCAGCTGGCCTTTTGACGGCTCCCCAGCCCTGAGACGAGAGAAAAGGAGGCGCTTATATGGCGGATAACACCGGACTCCATCCCCTGCGCTCGCTGAAAAGCGGCGTGTCCCTGGTCCTGGCCGGCGTGGCGCTGGCGGCGGTGTGCTTCGGCGCGGGCTTCTTCACCGGCGGCCGTACTCAGGAGGAGCCTCAGCTGTCCTCCGTCACCGTGGAGCAGCAGCTCCAGCAGATCAGCCAGCTGGCCACCACCCAGTACGCCTACACCAACATGGGCCAGTTTGAGCGGGGCAGCGACTTCTATGGAATCCGCATCCCCTTCACCACCAGCCGGTTCATTGTGTCCTACAGCGGGGTCATCACCGCCGGGGTGGACCTGAGCCAGGCCCAGGTGGAGGTGACCGATGAGCAGGTGACCGTCACCCTCCCCGCAGCCCAGATCCTCTCCCATGAGATCGACCCGGACAGCCTGGAGGTCTTCGACGAGACCCGCAGCATCTTCAACCCCATCACCATTCAGGACTACAACGGCTTTCAGGCCGACCAGCAGGGCGTGATGGAGGAGAAAGCCCTCCAGGCCGGCCTTCTCACCCAGGCCCAGGACCAGGCGGAGGCGGCGGTGACCGGTCTGCTCACCCCCCTCCTGGACGAGGGGCAGGCCCTGGAGGTCCGGACGGCAGAGGCGGAGACATAACAAAACAGCTTGGCGGACAGTTGGTCCGTCAAGCTGTTTTTTGTTTCTACATGGCCTGGATGCGGCCCTGGATGAGCTTGCCCACCGCGTCGGCAAACCAGCCGATGGAGGGGATGCGCAAGAGCTCCTTGCCGTAGATCTGCCGGGCGTTGGGCAGCTCCCGGTCGCTGCCGGTGAAGATACACACGGGGGAGAGGCCGTGCTTGCGCAGTTTTCCCGCCTCGTCGGCGGCGTCCTGGACCCCCAGCTTGCCCCCGTAGTCCCGGCCCCCGGGGAGCATGCCCGGGTTGGGGATCTTCTGGTCGTCGTTGGGGTTGGCGTCGGACAGGAGAATGAGGAGCCGGTGGTCGCTCTGCTCCCGCTCCATGAGCCAGTCCATGGCCCGCAGCGCCAGGCCGTCCCGGTTCCACCCGGCGGACACATAGTCAAAGATGGCGTCGTTCTTTCCCGCCTCCTGGTAGTCCCGGAAGATGCGGATCACGGTGCATCCGCTCACCGAGCAGAAGGAGGACACCCGCACCGGGATCTGACACCGGGTGAGGGCGGCGGCGATGAGGTAGGCCTGAGTAGATAACTTCTCCTGCTGCTGATTCTGGGAGGCGGAGGCGTCCAGCAGGATGTCCACCGACAGGTCCCCCAGCTCGCTCTGCTGCCGCTGGACAAACACCCGGCCGTCCTGAAGGGCGCCCGCCCGCCAGGCCAGACGGGGCTGGAGGCTGCCCGCCCGGGTACGGCTGTCGGTGACGTCCGACTGGAGCAGGATGGTGTTTTGAAGCTGCTGGGCCAGCTGGGAGAGGATGTGCTGGTTCTGCACCAGGCGCGCCTGGTAGTACGCCCGGTTCTTCTCCCGCTGGCGCTGGAACATGTCCCGCTCCCAGGCGGTCTCCTTGCTCACATTCCGCGTGGGCAGCACGCCCTTGGTAAAGTGGAGGCGGCAGTTCTTGTGGTTTCCGGTGCACAGGGCCTTCTCCGCCGCCGCCGTCTCCGAGGGGGGGAACATGGACACCCCGAAGCAGTTCTCCACATATTCCCGTAAAACCTGCTCCCGGGTCTGACCCTGCCCCAGACGGAGAAGGAAGTTTTTCTGCCAGAAGCGCTTCCGGCCCTCCTCCTCCACCGGCCCGCCGCCGGGCTCCCCCAGGCGGCGCAGGGCATTGCCGCTCACCAGGCCGCTTCGCTTTTTGCCCTTGTGGAAGATGTCCCGGCCGGCAAAGGCGGCCCACTGCCGGTCGGTGACGCTCCGCCGGGCCCGGTGGAACCACTTGTGGAGGAGGGCCTCCATCCGGCCGGTGAGCTCCTCCTCGGTGCAGTCCACGGGGAAGGTCAGGTCATCCAGCACCCCCTTCTCCCAGGAATCCTCCCGGACGGGGTCCCCCAGGGCACGCCGGAACCACAGCCAGCGCAGGTTGTGGATGCCCTCACGCTCGGCGGACTTCCGGGGCTGGGCCGTCGCCTGGAGGGCGTACTGCCGCCGCAGGTCCTCCAGCACCGGCCGCTCCCCCACTGTCCGCCGGAAGGCCACCCCCTCCAGCCCCAGCCAGAACAGATCGGTGTAGAAGGCCCCGCTGGTCTGGCTCTGGAAGGTGTTGAACAGGGGCCTGAACCGCTCGTAGTCATAGAGGCGGTACACCAGGCCGATGATGGTGTTGAAGTACAGGTCCGCCTCGCCGTCCGGACGGTACATCTGAAAGTCGGACCGGAGCTGGTAGTTCTCCGCCCCGTTCCAGAACTGGTTTTCCGCCCGGCGGCTCTCAATGTCTTCCCGGTCCATATCAGCCCTCGAACAGCTTGGAGCGGTCCGCGTCCCGGGGGATGCGGGCCCACACCGCGTCGGCTACCAGTTGCCGCTCGAAGGGGTCGAAGGCCTTGTTGATGATGCCCAGCTCCAGGGCCTGGCCGGAGGGGATGCCCTTTTCCATCAGGTGCAGGGCGGACAGCAGCCCCCGCAGGTCCAGGGCTTTGGTGGAGATCTCCGAGCTGTCGCACTTCTGCCGCAGATCCCCAAACAGGGCGGAGAACTGCTCCACCCAGGTGTGCTTCATCTGGGGGAAGCCCCGCAGCAGCAGCTTTTCCAGGTTCTCCGGGGAGATCACCGGCATGTCCATGACCACGAACCGGGACACCAGGGCCTCGTTCAGCTCCCGGGTGCCGGCGTAGCCGTAGTTCATGGTGCCGATGAAGCGGGCGGCGTCGTCCAGCACGATCCGGTCATACCCGGGCACGTCGATGACCCGACGGAAGTCCAGGGTGGCGTGGAGGACGGCCAGGGCCTCGTTTTTGGCCATGTTCACCTCGTCCAGCACCCCGAAGCCCCCCAGCCGGGCGCACTTGGAGATGGGGCCCTCCCGGAACACCACCTCCCCGTCCTTCAGGGTGTCCGCCCCCACCAGGGAGGCCGCGTCCACATTTACGTACATGGACACGTCCCAGCTGGGCCGGCCGAAGGCGGCGGCCAGGTTCTCGGCCAGCACGTTCTTGCCCGTGGCCTTGGGGCCGGCCAGCAGCAGGTGCTGTCCGCACAGGAGGGCGGCGGCCGCCCCCTCCCAGATCTCTTTTCCGTAGTATAAAAAGCGGGGGGTGGGGACCCGCCCCCGGGCCTCCTCCGGCACCGGGTGGGAGGCCCGGAAGGCCTGCATCTCCTCCAGCAGGCCCTTGTCCACGCCCTCGTCCGCTAATTCCTTCCAAATATCCATGGTACAAACTCCTCATGTATGCCTCGGCCCGCGTCCGCCGCCTGGAGGCAGCCTCCAAGGCTCTGCGGGCCCGTTCCGTATTGTACGCCCCAGGCGGAAAATGCGCAAGGGGGATCGTCAGAATTTTCCACAAGCCGGTAGGGCAAAAAAGCTCCGCCGTCCCAACGGGGACAGCGGAGCTCCTTTTCAAAACCGGCGGTTACTCCGCCTTCTGGCTCTCCAGATATTCGTCGTAGGTCATCATCCGGTCGATGAGCTTCCCGTCCGGGGTAAAGTCAAAGACCCGGTTACACACGGTCTGGATCAGCTGGTGGTCGTGGGAGGCCACCAGCACGTTGCACTTCACCGCCTCCAGGCCCTTGTTCAGGGCGGCGATGGACTCCAGGTCCAGGTGGTTGGTGGGCTGGTCCAGCATGAGCACGTTGGCCCCGGAGAGCATCATCCGGGAGAGCATGCACCGGACCTTTTCGCCACCGGAGAGGACCTTGACCGGCTTATACACCTCGTCCCCGGAGAAGAGCATCCGGCCCAGGAACCCCCGGAGGTACTGCTCCTGGGGGTCGCTGGAGTACTGGCGCAGCCACTGCACCAGGTTGTCGTCGTTGTCCTGGAAGTAGGGGGTGTTGTCCTTGGGGAAGTAGGAGAAGGTGGCCGTCTGGCCCCACTTCACGGTGCCCTCGTCGGGCTCCATCTCCCCGGCCAGGATCTTGAACAGGGCGGTGTGGGCGTTCTCGTTGTCGCCCACAAAGGCGATCTTGTCCCCGTGGCCCACGATGAAGGACACCTTGTCCAGAACCTTCACCCCGTCGATGGTCTTGCTCACGTCGGTGACAAAGAGGATGTCCTTGCCCACCTCCCGGTCGGGGGAGAAGGCCACCCAGGGGTAGCGGCGGGAGGAGGCGGGTATCTCCTCCACGGTGAGCTTGTCCAGCAGTTTTCTCCGGGCGGTGGCCTGCTTGGACTTGGACTTGTTGGCGGAGAAGCGGGAGATGAAGTCCTGGAGCTCCTTGATCTTCTCCTCATTGCGTTTGTTCTGGTTTTTGATGAGCTGCTGCACCAGCTGGGAGGACTCGTACCAGAAGTCGTAGTTGCCCACGTACATCTTGATCTTGTTGTAGTCGATGT
>ERZ857801.2106-NODE-2106-length-17934-cov-5.955702_pt1 | contig 17934 bp, 13 predicted proteins | sample MGYA00519762_ERZ857801 | MGnify/ENA primary metagenome ERZ857801 (study PRJEB31778, sample SAMEA3449368) | human gut metagenome | biome: human gut; feature: human-associated habitat; material: faeces | place: United Kingdom | collected 2010/2012 ...
AACCGCGTACGGCAAGCTGACGGGGGACAACAAGGAATTGCTCATTATCCCTGGTGCCAGCCACACCGACCTTTACGATCAGATGAACATCATTCCGTTTGGAAAGCTGAAGGCATTCTTTGAGGAATATCTGAAATAAGGCGTGCCTCGATTCAATGCCAAGTCTCCAGCAACGATTCTTCTAAAGAGTGGGAGTAGCTGAAACGAGGCGACTGAATAACTCCATACGTTTTGGTTAAAACAAAAAAATATGCCGCGCGCCTGCGGCATGAAGGAGGGAGATTTCTATGAATATCGTTGTATTGAGTGGTAGCCCGCGTAAGGGCGCCAATACCGACATCATGGTCGAGGCGTTTGCCGAGACCGCGCGTGAGGGCGGCAATACGGTCGAGGTCGTTCGCGTTGCCAGCAAGAAGATCGCTGGTTGCCTGGGGTGTCAGTACTGCTTTGCCCATGAGGGTGCCTGCGTGCAGAAGGACGACATGGCCGGTGTGCTCGAGACACTGAAAGGCGCCGATATGGTTGTCTTCGCTTCGCCTATCTACTGGTTTGATATCACTGCGCAGGAGAAAGCCGCCGTCGACCGCCTGTACGCCTTCGGTGCCACGGGCTTCCCGTTCACCAAGACGGCCCTTTTGCTCGATAGCCACAGCGAGGGCGTCTATGATGCGGCGATCGCTATGTACAAGTCGACCTGCGCGTACTGCAAGTGGGAGGACCAAGGCATTGTCACCATCAGCGGTATGACCGAGCGCGATAGCATGGCCTCCTCGCCCAAGTTGGAAGAGGTGCGAGAGCTCGCTCGCAAGCTCGCCTAAGGACAAGAAGAGCGCATGGCAATCGGTGTTGGTGGAAAATGCTTGCTATCCTTACCAAGAGGAATGCTGATTGCCATGCGTTGATGCTTCCGCGGACAATTCCGGCGTGCTAAAACGCCTTCTCGTTCAAGAATTCCCTGAACGCGGGAATGTCAAAGCCAACGAGACCACGCCCGCGCTCTCCAATGACGCCGTCCTCGAGGAGGCGGCGTTTGTATTGGCTTGCGTAGTTGCTGGCGACGCCCATGCGTTTGGCTATCTCCGAGACCCTGCTGGGGCCAGAATCGGGCAGCATCGCGAGTAAAAACTCAATGTCTTTATCGGAAAGCTCTCGATAGGTCGTTTCGAGAATGCGATCACGCAGCTCCATGCGTGCGAGTAGGGAACCCTGCTGGACATCGGATGCACTGATTTGGGGCGAGTTCTCCGAAACATCCCAAGTGCGATATCCGACGAGCTGCATCATGTAGGGGAATCCGTCGACGGCCTTCACAGCATTCTCGAGCGCTTCTGGTGTGATTGAACGTCCTCCGGCCTCAACGGTTTTGCGAAACGCGTTTGCAATTTCAACGTCAGTGATTCGTCCTAACTGATGATATTGGGAACGCCTGAGGAACGAGACGGAATCGTTACGCAGCAACGCCGATACTTTGTAGGGCAGTCCTGCCATGAGTAGGGCAACTTTTTTACCTTCGCGTACAAAGTGCTGGTAAACAGAGGCAAATTGAAGCATTTCTTCGAGATCGACGGTGACTTCATCGATGGTAATGAGAAGTCCGATGTCATGTTTTTCGAGTTGCTTAAAGATGCCATTCATGCGTGTGCGCCAGTTGCCCTGGACCTCTTGAGCATATGTCCAATCGATGCCGACTGGCTCAATCTGAACGCCGCTTATGCACGCGCGAGACTATGAGAGGCGGCTATCTGCCGCTTCTTTGGTTCGCTCGATAATATCTTCGAGCATGCCTGGCATGGCGGAGACATTTGCTGCGATCCAACCGTGTTCAAGCGCCGTTTCTGAAAGGAGCGAGAGAAGCGCCGTCTTGCCCGTTCCCCTTGCGCCCGTAAAAATAGTCGACAGGTTTGGATCTCCCGGGCCGTTGATAAAACCACGGTTGATGTCACGCAGAATATGCTCGCGACCCGCTAGAAAGGGAGGGATACTTCCGAACGTCGGGGTAAAGGGGTTCTTGCTGTACTCCATGGTGTCTCCTTTGCAAGTTTTGCTAATTTTTGCAAGTTTTGCTAATTTTTGCAAGTTTTGCTAACGACCGACCAAAGGGCATCGAAGCAGTGACGCTGACATTTTTTAACGCAGAAAAATAAGCAGAAATCAATTAATCTGCGTTAAGAAATAGTTGAGAAGAAAAACGACGAGTCCCGGGCGCAATGTCGTTGCGCTCCGGGCCTCGTCGCTTTGCGAAGTATCTAACGGTCTCGTTGCCGTGGTACCTAGTCAAACAAACTCGGCATGTCGTTTTCTTTCATGAGGGCACCGGCGGAGGGCAGACTCTGCGCGGTGAACTTCTCGGCCGAGACGCCGGCGCCAAGGATCTCTTCGGTTGTGCCGACGGTGGTGACCGAGCGGCCCTTCTTGGCGGTAAAGGCCTGGACGCCCTGCGTGTTGGTAGTCGTCTTGGTCTTGAGCAGCGACGTGTTGAAGTTCATCAGGCGGTAGTCGCTCGAGACCAGCGCGATGTCGCGATCGTCCTTGAGCACTTGGGCATACAGCAGTTTGCTGCCGCCGTAGATGGCGTTCTTGAGGCGCTTGCGGTTGGTCTTGGTAACGTATCCGGCAAGTGCGACGCGCACCACGCGGCCGTTCTCAAAGACGAACAGCACGTCGGCCTTGTAGTCCTCGGGGTCGATGACCCAGATGACACTCTCGTCGGGTTCCATCTCAAGATCGGTGGGCAGGTACGAGCCCAGCTGGGCCGACTTGGTGTCCTCAAACGCCGCAACCTTGCACTTGTACACCTGGCTCTTGTTGGTAAAGACCAGCAGCTCGTGGGTGTTGGAGGACGGAAACTCGATAAAGGGTTTGTCGCCGTCCTTGTACTTGAGTGTGGTCGCCTTCTTGAGCACGCGGTCCGTCATCTTCTTAAGGTAGCCATCGCGCGAGAGCATGATGGTCACCGGGTACTCCTCGACCTCGGGCTCCAAGCTTACCTCGATAACCTCATGGGGCTCGATCCTGCCCGTGCGACGCGGCATCACATATTTCTTGTTGACCGCGGCCAGCTCGTCGCTGATGACCTTCTTGATGTTCTCCTCGCTGGAGAGGATCTCCTCAAGCTCGGCAATCTCGCCCTCAAGCTTGGCAATGTCCTTGGTGCGGTTGAGGATGTACTCCTCGTTGATGTTGCGGAGCTTGAGCTCGGCAACAAACTCGGCCTGGGTCTCGTCGATGTCGAAACCCTTCATAAGGTTGGGCACGACCTCGGCTTCGAGCTTGGTGCCGCGGATGATGGCGATGGCCTTGTCGATGTCGAGTAGAATCGCCTCGAGGCCGTGCAGCAGGTGCAGGCGCTCGGACTTTTTGCCCAGGTCAAAGTTAATGCGGCGACGCGTGGACTCAATACGCCACTTGACCCATTCGTGCAGAATCTGGCGCACGCCCATAACACGGGGGTAGCCGTCGACGAGCACGTTGAAGTTGCACGAGAACGAATCCTGCAGCGTGGTCGAGCGATAGAGCTTGGCCATGAGCTTGTCGGGGTCGACGCCGCGCTTAAGGTCGATGGCGATGCGCAAGCCCGAGAGGTCGGTCTCGTCGCGGATGTCGGCGATCTCCTTGACCTTGCCCTCCTTGGAGAGCTTGACGATGCGCTCGATGATGACATCGGTCTTAGTGGTGTAGGGAATCTCGTAGACCTCGATGATGCGCTCTTCGGGAATCCAGCGCCAGCGGGAGCGGATCTGGAAGCTGCCAAGGCCGGTCTCGATAATCTTTTCCATCTCCTCGCGGCGGTAGATGATCTCGCCGCCGGTCGAGAAGTCGGGCATGGGCATGTACTCGAGCAGGTCGCAGTCGGGGTCCTGCAGGTAGTGCATTGTGGCAGTGCAGACCTCGTTGAGGTTGAAGCCGCAGATGTCGGACGCCATGGCGACGCCGATGCCCTTGTTGGCCGAGACGAGGATATTGGGGAACGTGGTGGGCAACAGACGCGGCTCCTTCATGGCGCCGTCGTAGCTGTCGACGAAGTCGACCGGGTCCTTGTCGATGTCCTTGAAGATCTCGGCGCTGATGGGGGAGAGCTTGGCCTCGGTGTAACGCGAGGCGGCGTAGCTCAGGTCGCCCGAATAGTACTTGCCAAAGTTGCCCTTCGACTCCACAAAGGGGGCGAGCAGCGCCTCGTTGCCCGTCGCCAGGCGCACCATCGTTTCGTAGATTGCGGCGTCGCCGTGCGGGTTGAGCTTCATGGTCTGGCCCACGATGTTGGCGCTCTTCTGGCGCTCGCCCTTGAGCAGACCCATCTTGTACATGGTGTAGAGCAGCTTGCGGTGCGAGGGCTTAAAGCCGTCGATCTCGGGGAACGCACGCGACACGTTGACGCTCATGGCGTAGGGCATGTAGTTGACCTCGAGCGTCTGCGTGATCGGCTGATCGGTGACCTCGGAGTGAAGGCCGATGACGTTCTCGGCGTTGACTTGCTTTTTCTTTGGCTGGTTCTTCGTCTTCTTCTTTGCCACGATTTCCTCTTGAACTTCTTATGGGCCGTCGTTATCGATTTGCTGCTACTGCAGGTCCAGCTGGTCCAGGTATTCCTTGCCGTGCTCGGAGATATGGCGCTTGCGGCCTGCCTCGTCGTTGCCAAGCAAAAGGTTGAACATGGTTTCCATCTTGGTGACGTCCTCGGGCTCCACCTTGATCAGGCGGCGCGTCTCGGGGTTCATGGTGGTGAGCCACATCATGTCCGGATCGTTCTCACCAAGACCCTTGGAGCGGTTGATGGAGCACTTCTGGTCGCCGATTTCCTTGAGGATGCCGTTCTTCTCGAGCTCGGTGTAGGCAAAGTAGGTCTTCTCTTTGCAGTTGATCTCGTAGAGCGGCGACTCGGCGATATACACGTAACCCTCGTCGATAAGTGTGGGCACCAGGCGGTAGAGCATGGTGAGCACGAGCGTGCGGATGTGATAACCGTCGACGTCGGCGTCCGTACAGATAATGACCTTGTTCCAGTTGAGGTTGTCCAGGTCAAAGGCACCGAGGTTCTTGATGCGCTTGTCCTTGATCTCTACGCCGCAGCCCAGTACGCGCATGAGGTCCATGATAATGTCGGACTTAAAGATGCGCGGGTAGTCCTCCTTCAAGCAGTTGAGGATCTTGCCGCGGACGGGCATAACGCCTTGGAACTCGGCATCGCGCGAGGTGCGAATGGCGCCTGCTGCCGAGTCGCCCTCTACGATGTAGATCTCGCGACGGCTCTTGTCCTTGGAGCGGCAGTCGATGAACTTCTGCACGCGGTTGGCCATGTCGGTCTTCTGCTGCAGGTTGGTCTTGATGCTCTGACGCGTCTTCTCGGCGTTCTCGCGCGAGCGCTTGTTGATGAGCACCTGCTCCATGATCTTGTTGGCGGCATCTTTGTTCTCGATCAAGTAGGTCGAGAGGCGCTCCTTAAAGAAGGCAGTCATGGCCTGCTGGATAAAGCGGTTATTGATGGCCTTCTTGGTCTGGTTTTCGTAGGACGTCTGGGTGGAGAAGCAGTTGGTCACCAGCACCAGGCAGTCCTGGACGTCCTGCCACTTAATGCCGCTCTCGTTTTTGTTGTACTTGCCCTGTTGCTTAATGTAAGCATCGATGGCGCTGGTGAGGGCGCTGCGGGCAGCCTTCTCGGGCGAGCCGCCGTTCTCGAGCCACGATGAGTTGTGGTAGTACTCCTGCATCGTGAAGGTGCGCGAGAAGCACATGCACGCGGTGATCTTTACGTTGTAGTCGGGCAGATCCTCGCGGTCGCGACCGCGGCGGTCGGCCTCGATAAAGAAAGGCTCGGTAAGGTAGTCGGTACCGACCTTCTCGAGCACATAGTCCTCGATGCCCTTGGGGTAGCAAAAATCCTCTTCGGTAAATTCGCCATCGTCGCCCTCGATGCGCAGGCGGAAGGTCACGTTGGCGTTGACCACGGCCTGGCGGCGCATGGTCTCGCGATACCACTCGTGGGGGATACTGATGGAGGTAAAGACCTCAAGATCGGGGCGCCACTTGATGGTGGTGCCGGTGCGGTTCTCGTCGCTGGGCTCAATCTCGAGTGCCTTCTTTTTGGCGCCGACAACCCTGCCCTTCTTAAAGTGCAGGGAATACTTGTTGCCGTCGCGCCAAACCGTGACGTCCATGTACTCGGAGGCGTACTGGGTCGCACACGAGCCTAGGCCGTTGGTACCGAGCGAGAAGTCGTAGTCGCCGCCCTGGTTGTTGTTGTATTTGCCGCCGGCGTAGAGCTCGCAAAAGACGAGTTCCCAGTTAAAGCGCTTCTCGGAGGGGTTCCAGTCGAGCGGGCAGCCGCGGCCGTTGTCCTCTACCTGAATGGAACCATCGCGAAAGGCGGTAAGGGTGATGAGCTTGCCGTAGCCCTGGCGCGCCTCGTCAACGGCGTTGGACAGGATCTCGAAGGCGGCATGCGCGCAGCCGTCGAGTCCGTCCGAGCCAAAGATGACGGCGGGGCGCAGGCGTACGCGCTCCTCGTCCTTGAGCTGGCGGATACTGTCGTTACCATAGTTTGCGGTGTTTTTTGCCATGCTCGCTCTCTTGGTACTTCCTCTTGAGTATTTAAGTCGTATAGATAGTCAAGGTAGCATAGCCCAGCCCGTGGGCGATTCCAACCAACACGAAATCCATCGAACAATCGTTCGATTAGATAATGAATGCTTGGAATGCGGGAGGGGCCTGTCCTATCCAAACATCTGCGGTAGGTCGATGAAGACGGTTCGATCGCTTTCGCCAGCTTCGAAGCCCGAACGGGAGAAGAATCCATAGCGATGGCACTTGAGCCCCGTTGCCTCGACTTGGATGATTTCCTCGTCGACCATTTTTTGCGTGACGGGGGATTTGCGGAACTTTGCTTCGTAGAATGCGTAACCCTCGGGGTCTTGCGTTACCACATCGAACTCGCCGCTCGCCTTGTTTGCGGGATCGTCGTACCAGTACTTGCCTATGGCGTCGAAAGCCGGTTCGATCTTGCCGGTCCTGTTCTGCCGCACGAGGTATTGACGGCAGACCTCCTCGAACATATGAGGAACGTAGTTTTCCTCGAAGTCTTGGGAGACGTGACGATCATAGAAGACTTCCGGGTCGAGCAGCTGACGCGCCGAGGCATTGCGGAAAACATAGCGATAGTAAAAGAGCGAAAGCGGATCCACTACAAAGTAGCCGGACTTACGCTTGTTCGTAGGGTCGTTGATGGGTGCACGCTTTTGGACGATTTCGAGTGACATGAGCTTGTCGAGCACGTCTGCCATGGCCGGACCGCTCGAGACGTGCGACTGTGCCAGCACGTCCCCCCAACGGGAGTAACCTTGTGCGAGAGCCCCGAAAACTTCGTTGGCGTTGGTCATCTTCGAGATCTCGGCGTTGAGATAGGACGGCACCTCGCTTTCTAAGCGGGCGCCAGGTTCCGTGACGAGCTCGATGATGTTGTCGCGTACGCTTTGGGATTGATCGATGAGGCGATTGTAAAAGGGGATGCCGCCAAAAACGCTATAGAGCCGCACCTTGTCCTCGGGCGAGAACGCGGGATAGAACTTCGCAGCGTCAAAGTAATCCATGGGCTTAAGCTCAAGCGCGAGATCAATTCGCCCGTAGAGGGGGCTTTCATGCTCGATGAGGGATTTCATAATCTCAACGTAGGAGCCGCACAGGACAATGTTTAAACGTGAGTCTTCCCTGTGAGCGTCGATTGAGGTCTGAAGAATGCTGTCTAAGCCCTTAACCGCATCTCTCAAGTAGGGGTATTCGTCGAGAACGAGGGTAATGTTCTTGTCTTTGGCTTGGGCAAACAGAAATTCGATGAGCTCGCGGATGCCTGTGAAGGCGAGCGGAGGAAAGCTCAGCGTTTCAGCAACAAGGGCGGACAGACTCTCGAGGTTGTCTGCCTCGGAGGTTTGGCGGCACTCGTAATAGACCGTTGCGACGTCCGACAAATCGGTTAGCGCCTGCTTGATGAGCTCACTTTTTCCGACGCGACGCCTGCCGTAAATGAGAACATTGCGCTGCTCAGGTGCTTTGAGCGTTTTCTTAATACGGGCGAGTTCACGCTCCCTGCCAATGAATTCCACTTACTCGGTTCCTTCCGACTCGGTTTTGTCCGAGTTAATTGTATCGCATGAATCAGTTTATGCTCGAGTTTACTCGGACAAAACCGAGTCGGTTCTGTCCGAGTAAGTTTGAATAGTGAACCGAAGTTGTAATGTCCGCATGGCGATGACGAACATGGTTTCCATAATGACAGATATAGTTGACATCTTCTGATAGATGCAATATATTTCTGCCATGTTGCAACGGATATCTGTCCATTACCACGAAAGGAACTCCATGCCGGGCAAAACGAACCTACGCATGAAGGCGGCGCGCGCGGCGGTTGGCCTTTCGCAAGCTGACTTGGCCGAGGCCGTGGGCGTTACGCGCCAGACCATCGGCCTGATCGAGGCGGGCGGCTACAACCCCACGCTCAATTTGTGCGTGGCAATCTGTAAAGCGCTACGCGTTACGTTGAACGACTTGTTTTGGGAAGACGAGAGCGACGTCGACCCTGACGCTCTTTAGGAGTTCGCTATGAAATTTGAAGATTTAAAACTCGTGCAAAAGTGGCGTGAATATGCCGGCCCAAAGGATGAGCGCCTGGAGGCTGAGAGCGCGAAGATCTACAAGATTGGTTTCGTGCTGCTTTCGTTTGGCATGTTGATGATCTTTTTCTACCAGTTTATAGCTCGACAGGTTGCGTGGGTTCACAGCGACGCCAGTGAAATGCCGCATGGCTTTGCAACGCCGTTCGAGGCAGCCATGTATTTGTGGCTCGTTCTCGTGATGTTGATTTGCGCAGGACTGCAAACGCGGAAGGGCTATGTCGACACCAATCGTTTTGGGCAAACCGAGCATCTTCCTGTTGGATATTTTCTGCTTCTCAGCGGTCTTAGCGGCGCCGCGTTCGCGCTTGTTATTGCCGCAATGCGTTGTATCGCTGAGGCGCAGATCGTACCGCTCGAAAGCGTCTTTTGGTTGGCGAACCTGGCCACGGGCGTGTTCTGCGGTGCGACGATTTTCGCGGCCACGTTTGCTGCCCTGTGCGCAACGTTTTTCACGGCGAAAAGACGCCGTGCCAAGCTCGAGGCAGAACTCGACTCCTCTGACGACATCTAATGCGTAATGGGCTGGCTCTGGGTATTCAGAACCAGCCCATTTGATGTTCGATGAGCCGAGTCGGCGCCTCTCACAAAAAAAGTAACTAGGAGCTAGCGAGGCCTATCCGAATTGGCCTCATTGGCGGTGTCGATCTCGAGCGCCGTGCGGCGGGCGCTGTAGGCGACGAGGCCGGCTCCGGCTGCGGCGAGTGCTGCTGCGGCTGCCGTCAGGGGGATGTTGCTGTCACCCGTTCCGACAAGCGCGCCTGCTTTTCCGGAGCTCTTGTTATTGCCGTGATCCTTGCCGCTGCCAGATCCACTGCCGCCACCGGAGCTGCTTCCGCCGGAGCCACCTCCACTCGTGCCGCTATCGCCGTCGACCGTCATCGGGGCGTCGTGAAGTCCTGTCGTATCCGCGCTGTCGCATACACCGACCTGAACTTTTGAGCGCTCACATGCCGCGTCGGGAATGTGGAGTTCGTGCAGCACGGCGCCCAACGCGGAGTTTGCGCCCGGTCGAATCTCTTCGAGCGTTACGGGGTCGAGCGCCACCAGGTCACGCGCCTTTGCGTAGAGCGTGACGCGTTTGCCCACCTCGTCGCTCCAGCTCTCCGGGATAGCGAAGCCCATGCGGAACTGTGCCGTGCAACCCGGTGCCAGCACGGCGTTGCCGTTGTCGGCTACCAGCGGGTGCGTTGCAAAACGTGCGCCCAGCGTCTCGAGCGCGTACTTCACGTGTGCCATATCGTTGGCCGAAGCGTCCTCGGCAAGCTCTGGATCGTAGATCGATGCCATGCGTGTGTTCGCTCCGAACCCGATGGATGCGCTGGAGAACGGCTGGCTGGAGCCCTCTCGGTACAGATTGATCGTGCCGGCGGTCAGTAAGGTGTTGCCGTCGTTTCGCACCGTGACCATGAAGGATTCGCCTGCTGCTCCGGGCACCACCGCGCCCGAGGTAGCGACTGCGCCCGTCGGAGTGGCACACGCCACCAAGGGCACTTCGATGCCGTGCAGCTCTGCCTCGCTCTTCTCCGCGCTCACAATGTGCGTGGCGAGCGCGGAGAGCATGCTCCCCGACGTCAAAAATGTCGTTATCTGATCGACGGGATGGTCCAGCTCGCACATCACAAACGGCTCCGTGAACAGATCGCCCGCCAAGGTGCTGGCGAAGATGCGGAAGTGCTTGCCCATCACTGCAACCGGGTTGCCTTCTTCGTCGTAGGTTTGTCCCACCTTGCCATCGGTGTTCTCTACATAGAGCACGCACCTGCCGTTGTTGCTTACGCTAAACGATGCCGGGCCACAGCCTGCGGCACCCACGGGCTGCGTTGCAAATGCCGATGCGCCTCGCGTCCAAGTAATATGCTGCAGTTGCTCGTTGACGGTAGCCAAAAAGCCCGTGTGCTGCGGCCACGGCACCGCGTGGGGTACTGTGGCATCTGGCGACATAACGCCCCAGCTCGCAATGGACTGGCCGATCACGGCGTACGATGCACAGCCACAACCGCCTGCGGTCTCGTATGCAATGGGCACCACCATTTTGCCGTTGATATTCTCGGGCGCGCCGAGCTCGATGCTCGACGGTGCCTGCGGAAAGCGGAGGACCTGACGGAACGTGAGACTGTCGCCCGAAACGTCCGACCACAGGGTAAAGCACTCCAGCGCAACCTCGGCCTCGCTGCCGAGCGTCTTTTCTGCGGTGGTTCCGCGGCGGTGGAGGTAGGCGCCCGACAGGCGCCCGTCGACAAGTGTCTTGCCCACCGTGATGCGTGGGCACTGCAGGCAATGGTAGCCATCCTCCTGAAGGCGGCCGCGCGAGATACTGCGCCACGACGTGTGCGATATCACGCGAACTCCGTCGTTGCTTATGCGCAGGCGCACAACGGACAGTATGCCGGATGTGCTCGCCGTATCGAAAAGGGTGTTGTCGCCGGCGGGGCGCTCGCCCGAGACCAGCAGCACGTAGGCGTCCTGGTTTCCTCTTCCGTCCGTATATTCCACCACGTCGAAGTCGTAATCGTATATGCCGTCGCGCTCCACGTCGTTCTCGCCAAACCCAAGGGGAAAGTCCACGGGCGTGGGGGCAGACCACGTGCCGTTCGTCTTTGTATGCACCACCAGGCGCGAGCGGCCATTGTCGCCGTAGCGCACCGAGGCGATACGGAATAGGCACTCCACGCCGGCAATCATCGTTAGCCTCATGTGGGCTTCGCTGAGCACGCCAGTAAACAGCACGTTGTCGCTCGAGGGTTTTATGCCGCCACGCTCGTCCTCCGATACACCAGCAGAATTGGCGTTGGGGTCCGCAACGGCGTTCGTCGCCTGCCCGATATAGGTGTACTCATACATTGGCGCGGCATTTTCGTCGCTCTCTATCAGTGCATGGACGAAATGCTCGATCTGTCCCGTGTCGTCGCTTTCTGCATCCGCCTCGAGCTCAATGCGCGTGACCGCTTGATCCCAATCGCGCACGACAGGCGCGACGTTTACGGCGGTGGCCTTAACCTCGGCGCGTGCGAGCAGCTCGGCGTTGGTGACGATGGTGGCCGATGCGATAAATTGCGGCACGCCGTCCGCCTCGATGTTGCCGGGCGTGCCGAAGCGGGCATCCAGCGCGTAAGGCATATCTCCACCCAATGCGAGCTCAGAGCGCTGGAGTACATACTGGTCGCCATTGTTCACCGACATATTCCACGAATCGAGGAGTGTGGGCCACGACCCCGACCAAGCCTTGGTGGTCCACTTGAACATTACGAACTGGAGTATCACATCGACATCGACGTCTGCACCTACGCGCAGTCGCGGAAGCTGGTGTCCATCTGCCTTCTCGTACCCAATGAACAGCGTGAGGGATGCGGCGCCGCGCACGGCAGACGAAGCGACGCCTGCAACGCCGGCGCCAAAGGTGACGGCAAGCCCGATCTGGATAGTGAATGAGCCCGACGTGTTGGAATAGTCGAGCGAAATGTTTTTAAAAAACGCCGCGCCGCTGCCGTGCGTGTGGGCACCCACGGCGAGCGCCAGCTTCGCCAGCACCCAGGGGTTGACGTTTAGGAAAAATGGCACCGGTCCTAGGGTAAACTGCTCGGTCCAATTGAGGTCGGTTCTTACCTGGAAGAGGGCCTTAATATTGCCGTATGCGGGGTCGTTGTTGTTACCCCAGGTTTTGCCCACCCAATCGTAGGCGAGCGAGCCGTACAGCTGTGTGGCGATATCCATCGTGAACAGCGGCGTGCAATGGTGGCGAAGGAGCTTGGTGTTTCTTGGATCGGTGCCCGAACCGGCACTCATCCTCTTGTACTGATTCCACTTCCCCTCCATCTCGTCGAGGTAGCGGTTTGCTTGCTTGGCGCCCGACTCGCGCGGTGACTTCTTCCAGTATTCCGGATCAGGGTTGCCCGAATCGTTCATGTAGCTGGCTGGTTTGTATCCTCCGCCAAACAGCACGTACCCGGCAAACGAGAAATCGAACAAAATGGGGAACGAGGGCATCCAACAGGTGAACTTATTGCCGCCGATGCCGGGAAACGCCGCCGGGAAATCAAACGGAGTGATCTCTTGGTCCATGGTGGTGGGGACGATAGTGGTCGATCCGGATTCCGCCTTTGCCGCCGGCGCGGTAACAACGGCCATAGGGGATGAGAGCGTGTAGGTTTTGCCCTGGTAGTCGAGCATAAAGCGCAGCTTGCACCCTTCCTCCAGAAGGCCCGAAGCTGCATCGAGGAACGTGTCTTCGAGCGTGAACGTCGCCAGATTATCCGCGCCCGATGCGCTGGCCTTGACTTGGCCAATCTGCGTGAAGGTTTCGGGTGAGCTGCCCGCGGCAGGCGTCACTTTGTTGATGCGCAGCGTTGCCTGTCCACCCTGTGGCAGATGTGCCTGCACGGTAAAGGCGTGCGTATCGGGCTGCTCGTTTGCCGTGTCGTCCTTCGGCAATGTCATGAACGTGGCTTCAGCGTACTGGATGTCCCATTCGTCGAATGTGAGCTGGCGGAAGTACGGCTCGCCGTCGGAAAGCGGACGCGTGGGCGCGGTTATGGCGGTGCCGCCCTGGATACGCGCAAGGGGAATCTCGACATCACGGTAGCCCGCCATGCTAATGGAGATGCCGCCGTTAAAGTCGTACGCGTCGAGAAGCGTTGCCTCGTCCACGTAGCCTTCCGAAAGCGGCGCGACCTCAAAGATGGCCGTGCCCTCGTCGTCGGTAGTGGCGGAGAGCTGCTTGCCCGCGGCATAACGCGACGCGAGCGTGACCTGGGCTCCCTTGATGGGCATATTCTTGTTGGCGACGTCGATCACAACCACACCAAACATGGTGCGCGAGAGCACCAGGACCTTGAAGGGGTCTTCTTCGTCGGCATAGGCCGCGGTGGGCGCGAACGGCAGCAGGAAGGCATTTTCGCTTCCCGGCACGCGAGGCAACATAATGCTCGCTAGCGAGGATGTTCCGGCGATAAGTAGCGAACGGCGATCAAGCATTTTGGGCTCCCATCCCGCAAATTTCGGTGGAAATAATCCAATTTTGCGAGAAGGTGCCCCGTGGCGGTAGTGCCGTTCGAGGGTCAAAATGTCCAATTTGAGCGCGCGAAAGCGCTAGGCCCCCGGAGTGCTTTCGATACGCCGGGCAGTCTGGCCGCTAGCGCAACATGTGGGCAACCAGCTCGGCGCGAGTTCCGATACCAAGCTTGGCATACACTCCTGACAGGCGGTTTTTGACGGTGCCCGGCGATACTCCCATATGGCGTGCGATTTCGGCGTTGGTCCACCCACGACAGGCGAGCATGGCCATGGTGAATTCCGTGGTCGTTAGATCGTCGGCCACGTCCTCGCCCGAATCGGGGTTGTGGATGCGCCGCCAGCCGTAGCTGAATCGATACGTAATCTCGATGATGCGTGCGAAATCGTCAGGGTATTGCGATTTTAGGCATGCCTCGATGAGTCCCTGCAAAAGGCCGTGGTGCTCGCCAATGAGCTCGATAAGGCTGTCGGGGCGCGCAATGTTCCAAGCGGCTCCGAAGTGTGTTTTTGCGGCATCGATGTCCTTGAGGCTCATGCATGCCATGGAAGCTGCCAGGTGCAGGAACAGTTCCGAAATCGGATAGCTTCCCTGTTTCATAATCAGGGCGTTTTCCGCCATGCCCAGGCTGCGGCCGTATTCGCCGCGCAGATACAAGGCGTGCGCCATCACGTAGCTGGCGAATAGACGCAGGCCTTCGGGCAGATGCGCCGCAAGTGGATAAAACTCTTCGGCGGAATATGGGGAAGGCAAGTGCAGCAGGACGCTCGCGGCGGAGGCGAACAGGATATGCATGGCGTGGACAGCAGGCGATTCCTCGTCAGGTGGCGTATCGAGGATGCCCGCAAGGCAACGGCGGGCGTCGGCGATACGGTTGAGCGACAGACTGGCGTATCCGCAGATAAAGCAGGCGGAATAGCGCAGTGCGGGATCGGTGGCGTCAAGATGGGGGCGCGCCGTCTTGGCAGCGAGGGCGGCCTGTCCGCGAAAGTACAGCGCTTCTGCCATGGCGATGGTGCGTGAATCGGGGTCGGAAATGCCTGCAACCGCAGCGTCAATCTGCCCCGGCACAAAGGCGGTGCACATCAACGGCATGGGAACGCATGGGTAACCATCGCAGTCCATCTTCCATCTCCCATCAGGTGGCAACATTAGCAGCCATTTTACCCCGCCGCTCGGCAGCTAAAGCCGAAGACAGCGTGCCGAGATTTGTGCTCCCAGAATAGTCCCGCCCGCATTGGATACAATAGTTATTGGACTCAAGTCCAATAACGGCTCCATGCGTGTCTGCCTTCGCGGCGCGGACAAAACGCGGACGATTGAAAGGCAGCATCCCATGATTCGTGTCATTACTGATTCGACTTCCTCTATTCCTGCTGACATACGGGAAGGGCTCGGTATCGAGGTGCTGTCGCTGGTCATCAACCGTGGCGGCAAGAGTTATGTCGAGGCCGAGACCGATCTGGATGCCTTTTACCAGGACATTTACGAGATGGTTGATGACATTCCGACCTCGAGTCAACCCTCGCCCGAAGATGCCAAGGAGCTGCTTGAGCGCATCCAAGCAGACGGCGACGAGGCGTTGGGCATTTTCATCAGCAGCAAGATGTCCGGCACGTTTGAGACCTTCTTGCGCATGGCGCGCGAGGTCGCTCAGGGGCACCCCGGGTTTAAGTTTGCCGTTATCGACAGCATGACCAACTGTATGGAGCTGGGTCATGCCGTGCTTGCTGCCGCCCAGGCCGCACGCGATGGACAGGACCTGCAGGCGTGCGCTGCCGCCGCCGAGAACACACTGTATTCCGGGCGCTTTCTCTTTACGCCCGAGTCCCTGCGCTTTTTGGAAAAGGGCGGCCGCATTGGAAGAGCTGTCGCGCTGATCGGCAACGTTATGAGTATCGCCCCGATTCTCATCGTCAAGGATGGTGAGGCGAGCACGGCGGGCAAGACGCGCACGCAAAAGAAGGCCATGGCAAAGATCGTCAAGATGTGGCAAGAGGACGTCGCGGCGTGTGGTCTCAAAAACTTGACCGTGCACTACATTGGGTCGAAGGCCCCGGCAGAGGAATGGGCCGAGGAGGTTATCAATCCGCTGGCTGGCTTTAGGGCCCGGGTTGTACCTGCGAGCCCCGTCATTGGCGTGCATGTCGGTCCTGCCGTAGGAATCGCCTACGAGTGCGCCGAGCGTATAAACGGCAAGTTTACCGATGCCGCCCGCGAAGTGGTTGTCGAAGCCTAGTTGACCTTGGGATATAGAAAAAATGCCGCCCCTGTAAAAAGCTCTGCCGCAGCGATGGGAAATGGACCTTGCTCTGCATATAATGAGGTCATATGACGGTGCGTCTGCATACGCGCGACGCATTTCCATCGAACCGAGAAGGAGCTCTGTATGGATTCCAACAAGCGTCCCGACGACATGGTGCGTATCACCACTCCCGAACTTGCCCAGGTGTTCATCGAAGAGCAGGTCGCTGCAATCCGCGAGCAGATCGGCGGCAAGAAGGTCCTGCTGGCCCTTTCTGGCGGCGTTGACAGCTCCGTCGTTGCAGCTCTTCTGATTAAAGCCATCGGCAAGCAGCTCATTTGCGTGCATGTGAACCACGGCTTGATGCGCAAGGGCGAGAGCGAGCAGGTCGTCGACGTCTTCAAGAACCAGATGGATGCCAACCTGGTTTACGTTGACGCCACCGACCGCTTCTTGGACAAGCTCGTCGATGTTGAGGAGCCCGAGGCCAAGCGCAAGATTATCGGCGCCGAGTTCATTCGCGTGTTCGAGGAGGAGGCCCGCAAGGTTGGCGACGAGGTCAGCTTCCTCGCCCAGGGCACCATTTATCCCGACATTCTGGAGTCTCAGGACGGCGTGAAGGCTCACCACAACGTGGGCGGCCTGCCCGAGGACCTGCAGTTTGAGCTCTGCGAGCCCGTCAAACTGCTGTACAAGGACGAGGTCCGCGTGGTCGGTCGCGAGCTCGGCCTGCCCGAGAACATGGTTGAGCGCCAACCGTTCCCCGGTCCTGGCCTGGGTGTCCGCTGCCTTGGTGCCATCACCCGCGACCGTCTTGAGGCGCTGCGCGAAGCCGACGCCATCGTGCGCGAGGAGATTGACAACGCCGGTCTTACCATCTGGCAGTACTTCGCCGTGGTGCCCGACTTCCGTGCCACCGGCGTGCGCGAAGGCAAGCGTGCCTACGACTGGCCCTGCATCATCCGCTGCATCAACACCGTCGACGTCATGACCGCCGAGGTGCCCGAGCTCGACTGGGCACTGCTCAAGCGCATTACCGCCCGCGTCACCGCCGAGGTTCCCGGTATCTGCCGCGTTTGCTACGACCTCACGCCCAAGCCCGTGGGCACGATAGAGATGGAGTAGGCCTTATCGCCTGATTTTCTCCATTTTTTGTTTTTCACTGTCCGGCAAATTTATAACTGGATATTTGTTTCTGCCAATCAGATACATCAAAAGACCGCCCGAATTATTCCCACTCATGGCAAATATCCCCCAGAATTTTGGATGCTTCAATCCCCTTGCCTTCGCGTCCATCAATGTCAGTCTATAAATTTGATACGCCGTAGCAGCAGCTCCTACCAATGATATAGCTCCAAATATCATATAAATGCTTTCTTTCCACTCCATGAAAATACCTCCTTAAAATTTTTTGATTATCTGATAGAATAACGCTGATGAGCTCACAACCATCAGACAGAACACTCCAACGAGAAAGTATTTATTCTCCGGGATAAATGCACTTAAAATTACCAACAGAATGATGAATATGATATTCGCTATGATTGCCCCAATTAATTTTTGATTACTTTTTACCAGATTTGTACTTTCTTCTAGATGTTCGATCATTTTTTTGTCTCCTTTCAATAAATCATCCAAGCTTACGGAATAGAGATTACTTAATTCAATGACACTTATAATATCAGGATATGACTTTTCATTTTCCCAATTAGAAATTGTCTGTCTGGACACATGCAGCTTTTCTGCTACGAACTCCTGCGTCATCCCATAATGTATTCTTGCATCCTTCAGCTGCTTCCCTATTTCCATTTTATTTCCTCCTTTCGCGAACATCATCCTATAATGAAACCTAAAAGTCTATCAAATATCTTTTTCAAGCCTATTTTTCTGTGTAAAAATTCTTTTACAACACTATGTAGACAGAACAAAGTGGGCAAGCCCGCTTCAGCTCCCCTGCCCCTCACTCTGAGGGGCTTGTCCACTTTGCGCGCCGCCGCAATACCGCAAAGCGGTAAAATTTC
>ERZ857801.2108-NODE-2108-length-17921-cov-6.806336_pt1 | contig 17921 bp, 15 predicted proteins | sample MGYA00519762_ERZ857801 | MGnify/ENA primary metagenome ERZ857801 (study PRJEB31778, sample SAMEA3449368) | human gut metagenome | biome: human gut; feature: human-associated habitat; material: faeces | place: United Kingdom | collected 2010/2012 ...
TTGCGGGGCGTCCCCACAGCGCCTATGCCAGCTTGTCGATTTGCCCAATCTCCCAGAGCGGAATGTTGACGAGCGTGCCCTCGTCTCTATATGCCGCTAACGATGTTCTCACGCAGCGCTCGAGCTTGAACTTCTCGCAGGCAATCCTCAGGCTCTTTGCTTTGAGGTTCTCTGCCGCCTTGACCTCGAGCGGAAGCACGGTCCCCGCATGGTCGATGGCAAAGTCAGTCTCTGCATTGCCGGAGGAGGATGACCAATACGCGGGAGTTTTGCCTTGGAGCAAAAGCTCCTGTGCGACGTATTGCTCGGTCAGCGAGCCTTTGAACTCCGTAAAAACAGCGGGCCCGTTCAGAACAATGGCTGGCGAGAGGCCGGAGAGTGCTCCGAGGATGCCGGTGTCGTTGCAGAACAGCTTGAAGCCCGAGAGATCCTCGTAGCTTGTGAGCGGTGCTCTTAGGGCGGAAACACGTGGTACCTTATGAACGATTCCATAGTCCATGAGCCACTGGAGGCTTTCCTCAAAATCGCGTGCGCGCGCCCCGGGACGGAGCGCACCGTAGACGAACTTCTTGTTTTCCTTTGCGAGCTGGCCGGGAAGGGATTTCCAAACCAGCCTCATGCGCTCGACGATGCGGGCTGGCGCATGCTTGCCAAAATTGGATTCGTAAGCTTCGATGATTTGCTGCTGAAGCCTGCGGGCCTCGATGAAATCGTGGGAGGCGGCGAAAGCGGAGACAACTTCTGGCATGCCACCGACAACGAGGTATTCCTTGAGCAGGCGCTCGAGCTTTTCGGAAACGTTTGCCAGCAGGTCCATGTCTGCGGCAAGGATGGCATCTGCGAGCGGATTGCCATCGACGGCACGAACGAACTCGACAAACCCCATGGGGCGCATGGCAAGCTGGTCAATCTTGCCGACGGGGAACGACTCGTTTTCGCGTCGGAGCGCGAGCCCCATATAGGAGCCGGCTGCCACGATATGGTATTCCGGCGCCAGCTCGTTGAAGTATTTGAGCGAGGTGATGCCACGCGGTGCCTCTTGGATTTCGTCGAAGATGATGAGCGTGTCTGTCGGCGTTATGGTCTGGCCGCGCAGGAGCTCTATCTGGGAGATGATGCGTTTGGGGTCTAGGCTTCCGTCGAACAGCGAACGTGCGCCCGGTTCGAGCATAAAGTCAAAACGGATGACGTTTTGATACTGCTGGCCTGCGAATTCGTTGAGAAGCCAGGTTTTTCCCGTCTGGCGGGCCCCCTTAAGCAGGAGGGGCTTGCGGTTTGCCCTAGATTTCCAAGCGATGAGTTCGTCCATTAGCTGTCGCTGCATACTGCCTCCTAACGATCATGGTTAGTATAAGACCGTGTTGGTCTTTCCATCGAAAAATGTGGGAATGAACCACGTTTTTCCATCGAATAATGTGGGAGGCAACCACGTTTTTCCATCGAATAATGTGTGGGTTTAGGTCGGCATCTGGGGACGTTCTTTTTCTGCCGGCAGTTTGGGACACTCCTTGTTTTGGTGCAAATTAGTTACCCTTGCATCAGAAAACGGCGCCCGCCGGCGATGTTGCCGGCGGGCGCCGCTGTCGCGTAGGCGCTATTCGTTGAGTGCGTGCGTTCGGGCTCGCTGCTACAGCGAGTCGATAAAGCGCTGCTGGGCGGCGCGTCCTGCCTCGTCCCACTTAAAGACTCCGGCGTTGTCGAGCACGTGGCCAAACACCACGCCGACCTCCTCGTGCAGGATATCGATGGCGTTGTCTGCCGTAAGCTCGTCGGCGCGGCGGGCAAAAACGTCTTCGGCCCATGCGGCGTGGTTGCGGCATAGATCATCGCCCTCGAGCGCGCTAGCAAGGTCGTAGCTGGCATCGACCTTGGCCGCCAGCAGGTGCTCGCGGACAGCGCCGAGCTCGGGAACCAGGCGCGGCGGAAGAATAGCCAGGCCCATGACCTCGATCAGGCCGATGTTCTCCTTTTTAATATGGTGATACTCGGCATGCGGGTGGAAAACGCCCAGCGGATGCTCGTCGGTCGTGATGTTGCAGCGAAGCGCCAGGTAGGCCTCGTAGATTTCGCCGCCGGCATTTCCGCGAGAGTCGACGCGGCGGATGACGGGCGTCACGGTGTTGTGCGCCACGCCATCGGCTGTGTACGCGATGACGCCCACAGACTCATCGGTCCACTCGCGCCAGGCGAGGATAATCTTCTCGGCAGCGTCGAGCAGCTGGGCGCGGTCGTGCGAGCGCAGTCGCAGCACCGAAAGCGGCCACTGCAACACGGTACCGCTGACCTGGTCAAAGCCGGGCACGCTAAACTGCGAGACCTCGGTGGCATGCATCATGGGGAACTCGTGCGCGCCGCCCTGGAAGTGGTCGTGCGACAGAATCGAGCCGCCCACGATGGGCAGGTCGGCGTTGGAGCCAATAAAGTAGTGCGGGAACAGGTCGACAAAGTCGAGCAGGCAGGTCAGCCCCTTGCGGTCGACGTGCATCGGACGATGCTCGGAGCTCATGGCAATGCAGTGCTCGTTAAAGTACGCGTACGGGCTGTACTGGAAGCCCCAGCGCTCGCCGTCGAGCTCAATGGGGATAACGCGCAGATTCTGGCGGGCGGGGTGAGCGCCGCCGTCGGCTGCGGCGGAGCGTCCGGGGTAGCCCTCGTTCTCGATGCAGAGCTGGCAGGCGGGATACTTCTCGCCCGTGTTTTTGGCGGCGCCGGCCGCGGCAATATCGCGCGGGTCCTTTTCGGGCTTTGACAGGTTGATGGTAATCTCGAGGTCGCCCCAGTTGGTGGGGGTGCTCCATTTGATGTTGCGCGCGATGGCGGCACGGCGCACGTAGCCGGCGTCGCAGCACAGGCCGTAGAACCAGTCGGTCGCGGCGCGGGGCTCGTTGACGCCCATGCGGCCGTTGAATTCCTCGTTTACAACCGAAGGCCTCGGCATCAGCACGCCCATGATGCGCATGGCGATGCGGTCGCGGCCCGATACCGTGTCCTCGGCAGCACCGTTGGCAACAGCCGCCTCGGCAAGCGCGGCAAGTGTGCCTTCAAGGTCAAAGTTGGGCAGGGTATCGGGGTGCAAGAGCGAGAGTTTCTCGACCTGGAGCGCCCAGGCCATGTCGAGCGCCGGGCCCGTGGCGCCGATGCACTCCAAAATGGTGTTGTAGGCCCAGATGCGATCGTCCTGTCGGATCATCGATCGATGGATGGCATACTCAATCAAGCCCTGCGCGGCCTCGCGCACGTCAGTCATTACAGCCATGCCGCGTAAGCCCCCTTGTCAGAAATTGCGTAGTGGCGGGCAGAGCCCTCGCCCAGCCAGCCGTTCATCTTGGCAATGAAGGTGTCGACCAGATCGAGCGGCACGAAGGCCTGGATGGTGCCGCCAAAGCCGCCACCGTGAATACGAACGGCACCGCGGCCGTCGAGCACGTGCTCGGCCAGTGCCAGGGCATACATCGAGGGCTGCTCGGAGCCCAGCTTGGCAACGACATTCTGTAGGTACATGGCAGAGCTGGCGCCGGACTCGCGCGTCAGGACCAGGAACTGGTCGATGTCGCCGGCGTTCAGGGCCGCCCAGCGCTTATCGACCAGGCCGTTCTCGTACCAGTAGTGAACGGCGCGCAGGCAGGCGCGGTCGCCCAGCTTGGCGCGCAGCTCGGGGAGCTTGGCGTCAAAGTCGGCAACATCGACCTCGCACAGGCGTTCCTTGCCAAACTCGGCGGCGACGTCCTGCATCTCGCGCGGAACGGCGGCGTAGTCGTCGGTGGCTGCCACGTGATCGGCACCGACCTTAACGAGCACGAGCGCATAGCCGTGATCCTCAAAGTTGAGCTCGAGCTTCTGGGTTTTAGGCTGAGTCTGGTCCTCAAAGTCCATGTAGGCAAGGCCGCCCATGCACACAGCGGCCTGGTCCATCAGACCGCAGGGCTTGCCATAGTAGTTGTTCTCGGTGCGCTGGCTCATCTGGGCGAGCGCGATGGGCTCGATGGCGGGTGCGCCCCAGAGCGTCTCCATGGCGCGACCGTATGCCGCCTCGACAGCAGCGGAGCTGGAAAGGCCGCCGCCCGAGGGGACAGAGCAGGTGAAGGCGAAGTCGAAGCCCTGGGGCTCAACGCCCAGAGCAGCGATTTCGTGGGCCATGCCGCGGACGAGGCTCGCGGACGTGCCCTTCTCGGACTCCTGAACGTCTAGCGTGTCGAGCGCGATTTCAAACGTGGGATAGCCCTCGTCGGCTACGCGAACCTTGTTGGAATCGGTTGCCACGGCGATGCCGTCGACAGCGACATCGAGCGAGCCGGCGATAACGTGGCCACCCTCGTGGTCAGTGTGGTTGCCGCTGATCTCGGAGCGGCCGGGCGCGTGCACGTAGAGCACCTGGCGGTCGCCGATGGGGCCAAACTCCTCCTCGAACAGCTTGGTGAGCGTGGCGAATGTCTTTTCGTCGGGGGTGGTCATGGGAGTCCTTTCCTTGGCGCGCCCGGGTGGGTTTTGCGTCGTTATGAGTACGTTAACTACTTAAAGCGGCATGAACCAAGTATTCACGATACCGCACGTTACGGGCTATGTTAACGTACTCATAACACAACGCTTGTCACTTTTTGAGAATCTGGTAATCGGTAGAAATACAGCCGTGAACGGTACTGCCGTATGGACTTATAAAGCAGAAGAGATGCAGATAGAAAAAGTAGAGTACGTTAACATGCGTCCGACGATAGCGGGCCTCGGCGCGGGATGTATTTCTGCCCGGGCCGGCATTCACGCTATTCAGATCTCGCAAGGGTGAAGGTGATCCTGTGGCAAGGCGCCCGTCCAACGATACAGGTACGCGTCCGGTCTCCATGGCCGACGTCGCCCGCGCTGCTGGCGTTTCGCAGCAGACGGTTTCGCGCGTCGCCAACGGCTTGCCCAACGTTAACGAGCAGACGCGCCAGCGCGTGCAGGCCGCCATGCAAGAGCTCGGCTTTCGTCCGAGTTATGCCGGTCGCTCGCTGCGCGACGGCCGTTACCATTCGGTCGGCCTGTGCGTCAACGATGTCACCAAGTTTGGCAACCTCTCAATGATCGACGGCATCGCCAGCGCTGCTCGCGAGCATAATTGCGCCATCACGCTGGTCGAGATGTCCAAGACCGAGGAGTTTTCGCTTGCCGAGGCCACGCGTCGTATGGCCGCACTGCCGGTGGACGGCATCATCATCGGCATGAGTCGCATGGCGCCCGATTTTGAGACGTTTGATCCACTGCCGGGCATTGGCACGGTCATCGTTACCATGTATGCGCATCCGCGGGTGACCACGGTCGATTCCGACCATTACGGCTGCTCGCTATTGCTTATGGATCATCTGTTTGAGCTGGGGCACGAGCAAATTCGCTATATTGGCGGCCCGTCGTTCTCGGTCGACGAACAATTTCGTCGCGCCGGTTGGCAGGATGCGCTCGAGCGTAAACACATCGAGCCGGCAGTGCCGCTCGAGGGCGACTGGTCTGCCAACAGCGGCTACGAGGCCGGCAGGTACCTGGCCGAGCACGATCGCACCATGACGGCGATTTACGCGGCAAACGATCAGATGGCAAATGGCGCGATTGCCGCGCTGCGTGATAGCGGTCTGCGCGTGCCCGAGGACGTGAGCGTGGTGGGCGTCGATGATTCGCTCGATGATTTTGTGGCACACAACGAGCTCACGACCGTGCGATTCGATCTACATCAGCGCGGACGCGAGGTGTTTGAGCATGCGGTTCCCGAGGCGGGTACGGCGGGCAAAACCGTTGCCATTCGTATTCCCGGCCAGCTTATCGTTCGACATACCACGGCAGCTCCGCGCACATAGTTTTTGCAGGTCAATGGCGATATATTCCGTCTCAATAACAATCGATAAGGATGCTGACAGATAGCCGTGGCTATGAAGGCGAGTGCTATGATAGACGGGTTCTTTTGTCTATCTAGGAGGCTTTGCCTGATGGAGATCACCAAGGATATCCGCTACATTGGCGTCGACGATCACGACATTGACCTGTTCGAGGGCCAGTACGATGTGTCCGAGAACGGTATGGCATACAACAGCTACGTTATCTTGGGCGAAAAGATCGCTGTCGCCGATTCAGTCGACGGCGGTTTTGTTGACGAGTGGCTCGGCAACCTCGAGGCCGTGCTCGATGGTCGTACGCCCGACTACCTGGTTGTCCATCACATGGAGCCCGATCACTCCGCCGGTATCGCCGCCTTTATGGAGCGCTATCCCCAGGCACAGATTGTGGCCAGCATGGGTGCCTTCCGCATGATGGTCAACTACTTTGGCACCGACTACCCCGAGCGCAAGATGGTCGTCAAAGAGGGCGACGTGCTCGACCTGGGTGGCCACAGCCTGACCTTTATCGGCGCCCCCAACGTGCACTGGCCCGAGGTACTGTTCTCTTACGAGGCAACCGACAAGGTGCTCTTTAGCGCCGACGGCTTTGGCAAGTTCGGCGCCAACGACATCGAGGACCCCGAGGGGTGGGCTTGCGAAGCTCGCCGCTACTACTTTGGCATCGTCGGTAAGTTCGGCAAGTTCGTGCAGGCCGTGCTCAAGAAGGCCGCCGACCTGGACATTCAGATCATCTGTCCGCTCCACGGCCCCGTACTGACCGAGAACCTGGGCTATTACCTCGACACCTATAACACCTGGTCGAGCTATCAGCCCGAGGACGAGGGCATCACGATCGCCTATGCGAGCGTGTATGGCCATCTGAAGGCTGCCGTCGAGGAGCTCGCATCTGCGCTTGGGGCTCGCGGCCAGAAGGTCTCCGTCTTTGACCTGGCTCGCGACGACATGGCCGAGGCCGTTGAGGATGCGTTCCGCTATGACCGTCTGGTGCTCGCCTCCATCACCTATCAGGGCGAGATCTTCCCGTTCATGAGCACCTTTATCCATACGCTTGCCGAGCACGCCTATCAGAACCGTACGGTGGCGCTTGTCGAGTCCGGTTCCTGGGCGCCTGCAGCGGCCAAGATTATGACCAAGGAGCTCGAGGGTATGAAGGACATCACCCTGACGCAGAACAAGGTGACTGTGCTGGGCTCGCTCAACGAAGCCTCGCGCGCTCAGATCGAGGCCCTCGCCGACGAGCTGTCCAAGTAGCGACACTTTCACTTTTGACGCTCAAACCACCACAAAGGGGACAGGCACCTTTGTGGTGGTTTTTGTTTTTAGATGCGGGCGATGACGAGGGCTGGGCGTGAGCTGTCAGTGGCCTCGGCGATTGAGGTGGCGACGGCATGGTCGGGGTCACGGTCCATCACGATGGAGTCGACATCGGCAAGCTCAGCAAAGCGGTACATGCCGCGTCCGTTAACCTTGCTGGCGTCCATGAGGGCGACGCTTTGATGGGCTGCGGCGATCATAGCCGTTTTGGTCTCGGCCATCTGCGGAAAGTCGGTCGTAAAGCCGCAGCCGGGAACAAAAGCGCCAGGGCACATGACGGCCAGATCGGCATGGACCATTTGGAGCGCCTGCATGGTAAGTGGACCGTACAGATAACGATGGCCTTTGCGCAGCGCCCCGCCCAGCATGACGACATCGACCGAGGGCATGCTCTCGTCGATATAATCGGCGATGGTAATGTCGGCCGTGATAACGGTGATGCCGTCGCGCTGATCGAGGAGCCGGACGAACTCGAGCGCCGTGGTGCCCGAGTCGACGAGCAACGTGTCGCCGTCGTTGACGAGCTCGATGGCGCTTTGCGCGATGGCCTGCTTGGCGGCGACGTTGACATTGATGCGGCGATCCTGCGTGGAGACGGTCAGGCGTTTGTGGAGCGAGACGGCACCGCCGTGCGTGCGGCGCAGCTTGCCTGCTTCGGCGAGCGCGTCCAGGTCGGCGCGGGCGGTGACGGAGGACACGCCAAAGGTCTGGGCGATTTCTGCTACCTGCACCGAGGCATTATGATCGAGCATCTCCATGATGGCGGAACGACGCTCGTCGGCGAAAGCTCGGGTTGTTGCGTGGGCCATATCTGCTCCATCATCGTCTGAAATTTGCAGGAATTGTGTTGACTCTATTTTCGTTCATTTTCTTTTTGAGTAAGAAAACACCTTTCGATTACTTATCTTTTCTATAAAAGAAAGACGCTGAACGCCCAAAATTCAATATCGAACATGTTCACTCGGCTCAAATTTCTTCCGTTTGCTTTTCAAAAATGACTGTATTGACCTGCATGGGCTCAATATCTCGCACGTGCAAAGCTGCTGAATTTCATACAATGAGCGCAGCAAAACGCAAGGTAAAACGCCTTGTGAACAACTACGCCCGATGTCCAGATGCGGGCGAGGGAGAGGAGCAAACGCTCATGGCACTTGTTACCACCGAAAAGATGCTCAAGGACGCTCAGGCCGGCCACTACGCCGTCGGCGCGTTCAACGTCGAGAACCTCGAGTTTGTTATGGCCGTTCTGGCCGCTGCCGAGGAGACCAAGTCCCCCGTCATCATGCAGACCACCCCGGGCACCATCAAGACCGCTGGTCTGGACTACTTCTACGGCATGGTCAAGGCTGCCGCCGAGCGCGCTTCCGTGCCCGTCGCTCTGCACCTCGATCACGGCGATGGCTATGACCGCTGCATGCAGGCTTTCCGCACGGGCTACACCTCTGTCATGATCGACGGTTCGCACGAGTCCTTCGAGGACAACATCGCCCTGACCAAGTCCGTCGCCGACGCTGGCCGCGCCATGGGCGTGCCCGTCGAGGCCGAGCTCGGTAAGGTTGGCGGCAAGGAGGACGACGGTCCCGCGGTTGAGGGCGAGAGCCCCTACACCGATCCTGCCGAGGCCAAGGAGTTCGTCGAGCGTACCGGCTGCACCTCCCTCGCAATTGGCGTTGGCACCAGCCACGGTGTGTACACGAGCGATCCGCACATCGAGCAGTCCGTGGTCAAGGCCATCCGCGACGCCGTCGACGTGCCGCTGGTCCTGCACGGCACCTCCGGTGTGCCCGATGAGCAGGTTGCCGAGGCTGTGAAGAACGGCATCTGCAAGGTTAACTACGCCACCGAGCTGCGTCAGGCCTACACCAAGGGCTTCATGGCCTACATGGCCGAGAACCCTGCCTGCTTCGATCCCAAGAAGCCGGCCAAGGAGGGCATGCGTGAGATCACCGAGCTGGTTAAGATCCGCATGACCAACCTTAACTCTGTGGGCAAAGCAGAGTAACAGCAAGGGTACTCCGACTCGCTACATATCCCGGGGAGGGACGAGGGCTTAGTTCCCCAATCGTCCTCGGGCATGCAAAAAGCCTCGCTGCGCACTTCGTGCGGCGAGGCTTTTTGCCCCCTGCGGAAAGATTGGGGAACTAAGCCCTCGTCCCTCCCAGGTTGACCTACTCGAGGTCGTCGCCCTTGTGGCGTTAGAGCGGAAAAATTGGAGCGTTAGGGCTTCTTTGCTGATGGGGGATTAGTATGCCCGGGCTTGGTTGGGGAAGGTTTTGTCTAGGGATGCTTGGAGCTTTTCGAAGGATGCTCGCAGGTTGAGTTCCTGATCGGTTGAGCGTTTTGCTTTTGTGGTGGGGGAGTCGAGGAGGCCGTTTCTCTGTGTCGGGGGGAAGGAGAAAAGGTCTGCATGTTTTAGGGATGGCTGCCGTGCTACGGCATTGGAAGAATGCATGCTTATGCGGCCTCCTCGATGTCCACCAAAAGGTTGCGCACGGGGTGTGCTGCTAGGTCCCGTGCGTTGGCAGTATTATGCCGCGGCTGCTGCAAAGAAGCGCTAAAGAAAGGCTTAACCTGGTTTGATGTTACGATGAAACTGCAGGTCAGAGGTATCGAGTAACACTCTTGAAAGGTTTTAAGCTTAAGGGCTTTCTAAGGTTTGTGGCGCGGATGTGGCTCGCCTGTGTGGGGCGTGTGGATGGCTCGTTCCTAGCGCTGCGGCTCTGCGGCGCGCACCTGCTCGATGACCTTTTCCATCGTGGCGTCGATGCGGTCTTTTTTGAGTTCGCATTCCCAGATGGTTATGGGTGTCCAGCCCATTTGAGTGAGCGCTGCCACGGCAGCGCGGTCGCGCTCGACGTTGCGACGGAACTTTGCCTCCCAAAACTCAACGTTGCGCTTGGGCTGGCTCGGATTGCACTTGGGGCAGCGGTGCCAAAAGCAGCCGTTGACGAAGATGGCGATCTTGCGCCCGGGAAAGGCAATGTCGGGCTTGCCGGGAACCTTCCATTCCAAGCGATAACCCGTAAGGCCCGCTGCGCGCAAGCGCTGGCGAACGAGCAGCTCGGGCTTGGTGTTGGCGCGCTTGTTGCCCTTCATGGACTTTTTGATGGCGGCGCGACGGCGGACCAGTTCGCGCTCGTCAGCGGAGAGGTCCGAGGTATCGATGCCGTCGAGCAGACCGGGCTTGGGACGCTTTTTGCTGCGGCGCTTAGGTGCGCGCTTGGGTTTGGCGGCGGGGTGTTCGGTCGTGGCGGCCTTGGCATCTTTGGCAGTGCTGTTGGCCTCAAGCCGATCTTCCTTCAGCTCAATCAGGGCATCGATAAGCCCCTTGTCGGCGGGCATCCATTCCACCGTGGCAAGCGAGGTGCGCGGAATCCAGCGGATATCGAGCTGGCGGTCGTGCTTCTGGGGTTCATCGGATTCATCGGCGAGCGAGCAGTAGTAGCACTCCATCGAGAGATGAAAATCGGGGTAGTCGTACTCAACGGTATAGAAATCGCGCAGGTTGGTGACTTTTACCTGCAGCTCTTCCATGAGCTCGCGGCGTACGGCGTCTTCGGGCGTCTCGCCGCGCATGAGCTTGCCACCGGGGAACTCCCAAAGTCCCTGCATGTTGCCATAGCCGCGCTGCACGGCAAGTAACTCATCGGATCCTTCCTTGCGAATGATCCCAGCGGCAACATGAACAGTCTTCAACAGGAGTCCTCTCTCAACATCAACACGTGACAGGCTAGCTACCCGCACCTTACACAACGGTAAGGCAAGCGTAAGCCATATCGATGGTAGCCGACTCGTCTTCTTGCGACTATAGATGCCGTAGACTAATCGCAAGAAAGGACTCGGTATGCAAACCACGCACATGGCGACCCCGGTACTGGAGGTCGCGCATCTCGAAAAGGTATATGGAGCGCTGGGCAACGTGACCCGCGCGCTCAACGACGTCAGCTTTACCGTCAACCGCGGTGAATTCGTCGGCATCATGGGCGCTTCGGGCTCGGGCAAGTCGACGTTGCTCAACTGCGTGTCGACCATCGATAGCGCCACGAGCGGCACCATCCGCATCAACGGGCAGGACGTGACGCGCATGAAGCAGGCTAAGCTTTCGCAGTTCCGCCGCGAGGAGCTCGGCTTTATCTTCCAGGACTCCAACCTGCTCGATACGCTCACGGCACGCGAGAACATCGCCCTGCCGCTCACCATCGCCCGCACAAACTCGGCAGAGATCTCGACCCGCGTGCAGGATGTGGCAGCGCGCCTGTCCATCAGTCAGGTGCTCGACAAGTATCCCTACCAGATGTCCGGCGGTCAGCAGCAGCGCGTTGCCGCAGCTCGCGCGCTCGTTACCGACCCCACCATGATCATGGCCGACGAGCCCACCGGCGCCCTCGATTCCAAGAGCGCTCGCCTGCTGCTCGAGAGCCTGGAGGCCCTTAACCGCCGCCTACGCGCCACCGTGCTCATGGTCACGCACGACAGCTTTGCTGCCAGCTACACGAGCCGTGTGCTGTTTATTCGCGACGGCAAGATCTTCACCGAGCTGCGCCGCGGCGACACCGACCGCCGAGAGTTCTTCGACCGCATTATGGAGGTCGTTGCCATGATGGGCGGTGAGGGCTCCGATGCTCTGTAAACTCGCTTGGGGTAACGTCCGCCGCGCCGGCCGCGACTACCTCGTCTACCTTTTGACGCTCACCCTGGGCGTCACGGTCTTCTATGCCTTTAACACCATCTCGATGCAGGTCGACATCGCCGGAATCGATGAAGAGGGCTTGGCGCAGGTTATGGGCAGCATGCTCGGCGACCTGACGTACTTTTTGGCCGGTGTCATGGCCTTTTTGATGGTGTATGCCAATAACTTCATCATGAAACGCCGCAAGAAGGAGTTTGGCCTGTACCAGGTGCTCGGCATGGGGCGCGGGCGCGTCGCCACGATCATGGCGCTCGAGACCGTGATCGTCTCGGTCGTGGCCTTTGTCGCCGGCATTGTGCTGGGTGTGGGACTCTCCCAGCTCATGACGTTCTTTACGGCCTCGCTTTTTAAGACACAGATCGCCAATTTCCACTTCTTTTTCTCGGTGCATGCGTTCAATCTGACTCTTGCCTGCATGCTCGTAATGTTTGTGCTCACGCTACTGCTGAACCTTCGCGCCGTGCGTCGTACCAAACTCATCGAGCTTATGGGTGCCGAGCGTCGCAACGAGAGCATCAAGACACGCAACCCCTGGATCGCGATTGCCATCTTTGCCGTGGGCGTGGTGCTTGTGGGCGTGGCCTATTACCGTCTGCTACGTGATGGGTTCCCGCTAACCGCGACGGACAGCAAGCTGCAAGAGGCCATGAACCAGTTTGGTATTACGACCGCTATGGTTACCGTGGGCACCTTTGCCCTGTTCTGGGGACTCTCGGGCATGCTCATCAAGCTGCTGCAGAGCCTGCGCGGCGTGTATTGGCGCGGCCTCAACATGTTTACCGTGCGCCAGCTTGCGGCCAAGGTCAACACGGTGTGCTTTTCGATGGGCGTCATTGCGATGCTCCTGTTTTTGGCCATCACCTCGGTGACGTGCGGTATGTCGATTGCCAATGTGATGAACGAGAATCTGGAGCGCTATAATCCGGCCGACATGTCGCAGACGTATGTCTATTACACGCCCGATACGCTCGACTACTACAAAGAGTACATCAATCCGTCTGAAGCCGATCGCATGGTGCTGGCCGATACAACGGTCGATTTGTACCCCGCATGGCACGGCGATCCATGGCACGGCGATCGTATCGATTCCGATAACGTTGCAGACGGTATTAAGGGCAAGTCGACGGACAACAACGACGAGACCGGCAAGAAGGTCAATATCGCCGATGTTGCCGGTGAGCATGTGCAGATCGATTCGTATCTGAGTTACCCGTTTGGTGGCTCGAATCCTTCGGTGACCCCAAGTGAGATGTGCAAGATCATGGGCGAAAAGCTTCCCAAGGCGTTCGGGGGTAGCAATGCCGATACGATGGGTCTGTTTGTGACGCCGGCGAGCCAGTACAACAAACTGCGTCAGATGATGGGCGAGGAGCCGGTGCACATCGGTCACGACCAGTATCTGCTCACATGTGATATGGGCGGCGAGCTGGTCGACCTGTACACCAAGTATATGGCTGGCGGCCATGCCCTTACCTTGGGCGGGCATACGCTCAAGCCCGCAACCGATAAGTCGGACGAGGATACAGCTGCCATCGCCAACTCGACGATGGGCAGTAATGGGGGTACCGTCGTCGTTGCCGACGAGCTGTTGTCCCAACTTAATCTGCAGCCGTATTCCAGTAGCCTGCTCGTTAACTACAAACAGGGGATGGATACGACCGAGGCAGACGAGAGTATTAAATACACTGTGCTCGACAATCTGCTCGTTGACGGCAAGGAGCCGGGGTCGTGGGGAACCTTCATCACACGCTCCGAGATGTACGCGCAAGCAGCGCAAATGAACGGTCTTATTAGCTACCTAGCCATCTACATCGGCTTTGTATTGGTCGTTGCATGCGCGGCGATTCTGTCGATCCAGCAACTCTCCAACGTGGCCGACGGCAGCCGCAGCTATCGTGTGCTGGCACAGATTGGCTGCGACGACCGCCAGATTCGCCATTCGGTGATGGCACAGCAGGCGGTATTCTTCCTGTTCCCGCTGGCAGTGGGCCTGGCGCACTCCTTTGTGGCACTTAAGGTGATCATCGAGATGGTGAGCATATTCGGAAATATGAGCATCGGCGGCACCGTGGGCCTCACCTGCGCGATCTTCCTGGCAGCCTACGGCGGCTATTTCCTGGTGACCTACCTCATGAGCACCGGCATGGTACAAGCCGCCATAGCCACCCGCTACAGCGAGTAACAAGCGGGCAAAACCGTCGCAAAATTAGAGGCGTATGACCGCCGCGAAGGGACCAGGGGCCCTTTCGCGGCGGTTTTTGCCAATCTGGTGCGTCTCAGATACAAGTGAGTAGACTTTTTTGAACCTGCCGAGTACATCGCGACAAATGATCTATAAAACTGCAGGTCAGAGCTGTGGCGTTTTGGGGCGTGCTCGGCCTTCTGCAAAAAACCTACTCACTTGGTTTTTCTGCTAGAAGACCGCCACGAGGGAAGGCAACTCCCTTACGTCGGTTTGGACGTTTGCCCAGATAAAACCTGCCAAAATAAACCTGTCCCTTTTTGGCAGGTGGTTTCAGCTGAACGGCGGGCGGTGCGGCTTGGGTGTGCGGGCTCACAATCTGGGGAAACCGAACAGATTGGGGGCTTGTATGATCGATTCGAGGGGAAACGTGCGACCCGAGGGCATGTTTAACAGAGTGCGCCTGGCCCCCGAAGCCCGGCGCGCATACGATACGCGAGGGGTAGTCGTTGGGGACGTTCTTAAACGACTAGTCAAACAAGAACGTCCCCAACGACTAGTTATTTAAAAACGTCCCCAATGACTACCATGGCAACGTCGCTGGTAGAGGACGGACAGCGAAAACCCGCCAGAGCGAGCAAGGTGCCTTGAAAGAGGAGGGCATTGCCCTTCTGGTCATGCCCGACGATTGAAAGGCAGATTGCCGCTCTGGCGGGTTTGCAGCGTCGAGTCGTTACGCGGTTCGTAGAACCGCGTAACTAGTTAGCTCATCATCGCATTCATCATCTCGGTGGTTGCGGAATCGTCGGCAGACCACTCGTTATCCTCGTTGGCGGAATATTTAAAGGTGACCTTGGTGTCCTTGGTCTTAGCGGCCTTGGTCACGTCGACCATGACCTGGCCGGCCATCTTGTACAGGTCATCCTCGGAAGGCATCGTATCGAGTGCGGCGACCTTCTCCTGATACTGGGTGGCGAAATCTTCGACGATCTTATTCATGGACTTGCAGGTGATGGTAACCTCGGCGGTCGCAGTGCCCTTGTCCTCATCGACCGTCACATCACCGATCTTGTAATCAAAGCCCTCGAGATAGCTCTTGGCGTACTCCTTGGGATCGATGCCCAGTTGCTCAAACTCGTCGCCCGAAGCCTCTTCCAGACCGGAGAGGAAATCATCGCCGCCGTTCTTGATCTCGTCAAACTGGCTCGTAAGGTCGTTGGTGATGAACTCTTCCACCGAAGGTCCTCCGCAGCCGGAAAGCAAAACCACGCACGCGACCAGGGCGGCCATCAGAGGCGCAAGCAGCAGCTTCTTTTTCATGACATTCCTCCAAACAAGCGGCGCCGCGTTCCCTACGCAGCGCACGTCGTAACAGCAAGTCCATATTAGCGGCCCGGCCCAACCCCCTGCGCCGCAAAAGCGCAGGCGGCTCAATTTGACGAACGAATGGCCCGCGAAGCAAGCCCCCTGCAATAAAATGCGCCTGCTTGGCCTATTAAAAAAGGGTGGTCGGACAACCCGACCACCCTTGTGCATCTTCTGGATGCCGCAGACTACTTGCGGACGACCTTAACGATGGCGTCACCGGCGGCGACGGCAGACTCGGCCTCGACGGCGAGCTCGACGTCGGCGAACTCGGCGGTGTTGGACACGGCCACGACGACGCAGTCCTTGTAACCGGCAGCGGCGATCTTGGCGCGGTCGATCTTGAGTATGGGCTGGCCAGCCTTCACAACGTCGTCGGCCTTGACGAAGCCCTCGAAGCCATCGCCGTTCATGTTGACGGTATCGACGCCAACGTGCACCAGAACCTCGATGCCGCTATCGGACTGCAGGCCCACGGCGTGACCCATGGTGACGGTCACCTTGCCGTCGCAGGGAGCGTAGACCAGATCGTCCTCGGGCCACACGGCGCAGCCCTTGCCCAGCACCTCGCCACTAAAGACGGGATCGGGCACGTCGGCCATCTTGATGACCTTGCCCTTGACGGGCGAGCACAGCACGTCGGCGCCGGCAGAAGCAGAGATGGAGGCCGGAGCAGCGGCAGCCGCGGGCTCAGCCTTCTTCTTGAACATATCAAACAGACCCATACGTTTTCTCCTCTTGATTAAGCGCAACGTTATGTGCATGCCTATGGTGATTATAGTGCCAAATGATCAAATTGCTAAGGTGAAGGCTCGAATCGAGAGCCCTTCCCGGTAGTGCTCGTGGGATGAGTATCTCCTTTGCATCGCGGGTCGATAAGCTGAGTATCGCCTGCGCAGGTTATGGAGCGCATGGAGGGGCTCTACCAGACCACGCTGGCCGAAACGCAGGAGCTGCTCGACCCCACGCAGCTTGACCACGCCGCCAAGCTCATCGCGAACGCCCGACAGGTCGACATCTACACAGGCTCGCACAACCTCTATCCAGCGGGAATGTTCCGCGATCGCCTGCTCTCCGCCGGTAAATGCGCGACGTGCCACGACGGTGTCGAGGCCCAGGTGCGAACGGCGCTCGCCTCGGGCCCCGACCATGTGGCAATCGTCATCTCCTACAGCGGCCTTGCCCCCAACCTCAAGGATATCCTGTCGATCCTCAGCAGCCGACATGTCCCGGTCATTGTCATCGGCACGCCTTATTGCGCGCGCCTGCACCCCGGTTTTACCGCCTGCCTTACGGTGAGCGATCACGAGAGCATGACGCATCGCATCACGCAGTTCGCGAGCCACATCGCCGTGCAATACGTACTCGATTCGCTCTACAGCAGCTACTTCGCCAAAGACTACGCCCGCTGCTCCGAATTCCTGGAGCGCTCGTTCCCCTACACCCGCCTCCCCGGGCTCAAGTAGCTATTTAAAAACATCCCCAATGACTACTTGCCGCATTCGGAGCAAGGCAACGCCGCAGGTAGAGGACGGACAGCGAGCGACGTCCAGGGCGAACAAGTTGGCATGAAAAAGGCGAGGCATTGACCTTCTGGTCATGCCTCGCCTTTTGAATGACAAATTGTCGCCCTGGGCGGCGCGCAGCGTCGGCTGGTTACGCGGTTTGGTAAAACCGCGTAACTACTACTCCCGAGCTCCGTACTGCTCGTAGTAGGCGTCGATGGCGGCCTTGAGCTCGTCATCGATGACGACCTTGCCGTCGATCTCGTGGTTGTAGAGGGTCTCGACGACCTCGGCCATGGAAACGATGCTCGCGACGGGGAAACCGTACTTCTCCTGCACTTCCTCCGGCGTGTACTTCTGTGTGAGATCCGCCCTCTTTGCCAGAAGGGTGGCAAAGGAAAATGCCGCTTCGTCATCTACGAACTCACTGCCTTCCATGTTATCGGCATAGCCCACTTCCAGACGGACCAGACTGTCTCTGGAAATCTTATCCAGATAATCTGCCGCCCGCTCTTCATCCACCGTGGGAACCTCGTCGGAGGCTTCCGCTTCCAGCTCTTTCACCTGTTTTTTCAGCTTCTCATTTTCTTCCTGTACTTCCTTATAATAGGGAGATTCGAGCACCTTCCGTTCGGAAGGCTCGCATCCCGTGACAGAACCGAGCGCCGCTGCCAGAAGCGCCGCTGCCAGCACTGTTTTTTTATAAGATATCCTCATGTCTGTCTCCTGCCTTAATACTCATCCTTATGCACGATCTCATTCTGGTTCTTGTAGATGGAGTGGGCCTCCACATAGCCCCGCACACTGGAGAGCGGGTAGATATTGGAATGTCTTCCCACGATGGAACCCGGATTTAAGACGGTGCCGCAGCCCACTTCCACGTAATCGCCCAGGATCGCGCCCACCTTCTTCATGCGGGTCTCGATCTTGTAATCGCCGATGCGGATCTCCACCAGCTTCTTGTCGGACTTCACATTGGATGTGATGGAGCCGGCGCCCATGTG
>ERZ857801.2121-NODE-2121-length-17805-cov-11.271662_pt1 | contig 17805 bp, 13 predicted proteins | sample MGYA00519762_ERZ857801 | MGnify/ENA primary metagenome ERZ857801 (study PRJEB31778, sample SAMEA3449368) | human gut metagenome | biome: human gut; feature: human-associated habitat; material: faeces | place: United Kingdom | collected 2010/2012 ...
CGCCGGACCCTCTTTTTTGCGCCTGTGCCGTTGCAAGTCTCGCATTTTTCGCTATATTTATGAAACCTAAAACTCCTGCCTTATTATGAAACGCTTGTTTATGGTGCTTTTCGGCCTTGCGTCGCTGCATGCGGCTGCGACCGCCGCGAAAACCGCCGGAGAGGAAAAGACCCCCGGAAAAAACGCCGGTGCGGCGGCCAGCCTTTGGCCCGAAAAGATGGACCCCTCTTTTCAGGGAAGCCGTCCGGAATGCTTCAAAATCTGGGTGATCCGCAACCTGCGGTTTCCGGCCGATCGCTACGATGTCGGGGATGAGGCGAAGGTCGAAGTCGCGTTCGCCATCGACAAAAACGGGACGCTGACCGATCTGAAGGTCACGCATTGCGAGGAGCGGCATTTTGCCGACCGGCTCTGCAAGACGATCGCCCTGTCGCCGAAATGGTCGCCCGGACGGACGAAGGGGAAGCCCGTAAAAACGGAGCTGGAGATGCGATTCGTCTTCCGGCTGGTCGCCCCTCCTGCGGGACAGGAGGAGCTGGGGCTTTGCGCCGAGGAGTGCGACATCCATACGACGGCCGATAGGATGCCCCTGTTCTGCGGCGGCGGTCCGGACGGGTTTCGTGCGTGGGTGCAGCGGCAGGTCGACAGCCTGATGGGTCTGGGTGCGCTCACGGAGCCGCGGAAACTGATCCTGCGGTTTGTCGTCGGAAAGGACGGGCGGGTGACTCCTGCCCCCAAACCGAAATATCGGGACGAGGATGCTTTGGAACAGACGGTGCGTCAGGCCATTGCCGCGGCTCCTGCGTGGACTCCGGCGACGATTGACGGAGAGCGGGTTCGTTTCGGGGTCTCGATGCCGGTAGCCTTCGGTCCCGGGGCCGCCGGAGCGGAATACAGCGATAAAGACGCTTACCGGGTGGTCGAGGTCATGCCGAAGTTCTTCGGAGGCGGGCTGGATAAATTCCGGAGTTGGGTGATGGCTGAAGTGAGGTACCCGTCGGACATGCTGAAACGGGGCGTGCAGGGGCGTGTGGTCGCGGCATTCGTCGTCGACAAGGAGGGGCGGATTACGATGGTGGAGATTCTCGAGTCGCCGCATCCGCAATTTTCGGAAGCGGTCGCTCGTGTGCTTGGACGTGCGCCGCGGTGGACGCCGGGCAGGCAGGACGGTGCGCTCGTCCGGGTGGAATACACGCTGCCGGTCGATTTCAAAATTCGCTCGGAACTGCGGTTCCCGAGCGGCGCCGCCGGCCGGAACCGGGGTTCATCCCGTTCGTATTGACACAGCCGCCCGCCTGCCGCCTGCCTGCCAAGGGCGCCCGCTAACGCCGCGCTCCTGCTTCGGAATGCCGCAACTCTCCTGAATACGGGGCCGTTGCGGTTTTTTTGCGCGGTTTTCGATTTTGATTTTCATTTGTTTTTGCAGATCAGAAACTTTTTCGTACCTTTGCGCACCCGCAATGTGCGGGGAACGGATTACAATAAGTTAAATTAAACGTAAAAACAGTGGATTCATTAAGCTACAAGACTATCTCGGCGAACGCTGCGACCGTCACCAAGGAATGGGTGGTGATCGACGCTACGAACGAGGTATTGGGACGTCTTGCATCGCAGGTCGCGAAGATCCTCCGAGGCAAGAACAAGCCCAGCTACACACCCCACGTCGACTGTGGTGACTACGTCATCGTCATCAACGCGGAGAAGGTGAAGCTCACGGGCAACAAAATGACCGACAAGGTCTACACGCGTCACACCGGATACCCCGGCGGCCAGCGTTTCGCTACGCCTGCCGACTATCTGGCAAAGAAACCGACCTTCCTCATCGAGAAGGCCGTCAAAGGCATGCTGCCCAAGACCCGTCTGGGCGACAAGCTGCTGTCGAACCTGAAGGTCTATGCCGGCGCAGAGCATCCTCACGCCGCACAGAACCCGAAGACTATTAAATTAAACGAGATTAAGTAAGAGTTATGGAAGTTGTAAACACCGTAGGTCGTCGTAAGGCCGCTGTGGCTCGCGTATACGTGAAGCCGGGCAAGGGTCAGATTACAATCAACCGCAAAGCGCTTGAAGTTTACTTCCCGCTCGAAATTCTCCAGTACCAGGTGAAGCAGCCCCTGCTGGCCACCAACACGGCGGAGAATTACGACATCGTCATCAACCTCGATGGCGGTGGTATCACGGGACAGGCTTCGGCCGCTCGTCTGGGCATCGCACGCGCACTGTGCGAAATCGACGCGGAGATGCGTCCGGTGCTGAAGAAGGCCGGATTCCTCACGCGCGATTCCCGCGAGGTTGAGCGTAAGAAGCCCGGTCAGCCCGGTGCACGCCGCAAGTTCCAGTTCAGCAAGCGTTAATACGCACGACCGGAATTTCGGCAACGCACGGCGACGGTTCTCAAACCACATGGATACTTATTATATATTGGGAATTTTTCATTTTTAATTCTTAATTTTTAATTAGTCTACTATCTGGTTGCCGCGCCGCGGAAAACTCCCCGGGACCGGCCAGGCCGCTACCCGGAGGGTTGAAGAAAAGAGAATTAAAATTAATCAACGAATTGAATTAAAATGTCACGTACAGATTTTAATACATTATTGGAAGCCGGTGCGCACTTCGGTCACCTGAAGCGCAAATGGAACCCCAAAATGGCTCCTTACATCTTCATGGAGAAGAACGGCATCCACATCATCGACCTGCACAAAACCATCCTGAAGATCGATGAGGCTGCTGCGGCCATCAAGCAGATCGCCAAGAGCGGTCGCCGCGTGCTGTTCGTAGCGACCAAGAAACAGGCCAAGGACATTGTTGCCGAAAAGGTGGCAGCCGTCGGTATGCCTTACGTCACCGAGCGTTGGGCCGGCGGTATGCTGACAAACTTCCCCACCATACGTAAAGCCGTCAAGAAAATGTCCACCATCGACAAGATGGCGACCGACGGCACGTTCGATAATTTCTCCAAGCGCGAAAAACTCCAGATCTCCCGCCAGCGTGCGAAACTGGAGAAGAACCTCGGCTCGATCGCCGACCTGACGCGTCTTCCGGCGGCTCTGTTCGTCGTCGACGTACAGAAGGAGGCCAACGCCGTGAAGGAGGCCAAACGCCTCAGCATCCCCGTATTTGCAATGGTAGACACTTGTTGTGATCCGACCGACATTGATTACGTTATCCCTGCAAATGACGATGCCACCAAGTCGATCGCCGTGGTTCTCGAAGCCATGTGCGCCGCTATCGCCGAGGGCACCGAGGAGCGCAAGCTCGAAAAGGAGAAGGAGGCACAGGAGGCTGACGCCGAGGGTGCAACCGTTAAGAAGGAGGGCAAGCCCCGCATCAAGAAGGCCGTGAAGGCTGCGATTGATGCCGAGGAGGCTGCCGTGGCAGAGGTTGTCGCCGCTGTCGAGACTCCCTACGAGGAGCCTGCTGCCGCTCCCGCAGAAGCAGCCGAAGTTGTTGCTGAAGCAGCCGAGACCGCCGAGGAAAAGGCAGAATAATTGTATTTACGAACCTTATAGAGAAAGGACAAGATTATGGAAATCAAAGCTGCTGATGTAATGAAGCTCCGCAAGATGACCGGCGCCGGTATGATGGACTGCAAGAAGGCCCTCATCGAAGCCGAAGGTGATTTTGCCCGCGCTCAGGACATTATCCGCGAGAAAGGTAAGCTCATCGTCGCCAAGCGCGCCGACCGCACCGCTACCGAGGGTGTCGTCGTTACGAAGATCGTAGGCCAGAAGGCTTACATCCTCTGCCTGGCGTGCGAGACCGACTTCGTGGCCCAGAACTCCGAGTATTCGGCTTCGGCCGAGGCCATGCTGGAGGTCGCCGTGAAGAACGACGCTGCCGACCGCGATGCGCTGATGGCTGCGAAAAATGCAGAGGGCCGCACCGTCGAGGAGATGGTGACCGAGAAATCGGGTCAGACGGGCGAGAAGATCGAGCTGGCTTACTACGGCCGCATCGAGGCTCCCTACTGCGCCGCTTACGTGCACTTCAACAAGAAGCTGGGTACGATCCTGGGCTTCAACAAGGAGATTCCCGCCGAGGTCGCACACACCGTGACCATGCAGGCTACGGCCATGGCTCCCGTTTCGATCTCGGAGGCGGACTGCCCCGCAGAGGTTGTGGAGCACGAGCGCAAGATCGCCGTGGAGGCCATGAAGCAGGACCCCAAGAACGCCAACAAACCCGAGGCCATTCTGGAGAAGATCGCCGAAGGCAAGATGCGCAAGTTCTTCGAGGAGAACACGCTGCTGGCTCAGGCCGTAGTGGGCGAGAAAGAGTCGATCGCCGACTTCATCCACAAGGCAGACAAAGAGGCGACGGTTATCGCTTACAAGCGTTTCGCACTGGGCGAATAATCCGACCGAAGGACGGCAAGAAGACCGTTCGTATATTGTGAAAGACCGGAACTCTCCGATGAGTTCCGGTCTTTTCGTGTGTATGGTCTTGTGGGAGCCTTTTATAGGATGTTTCATAGGATGTTTCATAGGAGGCCGGCTTCTGTGCGGAGTATGCCTGACGTATAGTCGGCAGCGGCCGGAAAGAAGCCGAATGGCGATTGCCGAAGGGTGTCGGCTTGGCGGTTTCTTGTGTCCTTATGCCGAACGAACGTACGGCGCTTTGCGCTTGCCGGAAATAACGCTGTCCGGATTTTCCCGGAGCGTTTTCCGGTTGTTCTCGATTGTCTGTTTTGCCCGGCTGTATTATGTCGTCGGCTGTTTTTGCGTCGTCTCCGGTTGCGCCCGATCTTTTCGGCCAATCGGTCGGAAACGACCGAAAGGCGCTTTCCCGGTTATTCACGCTCTGTTTTCAAGACTTTTTCGGATGCCGCAAATCCCGGTTCTATCTGATCCCCAGCCGCCAGAGCGCCCGCAGGATGAAGCGTCTGACGGCGGCGGGCAGCGTCAGCCAACAGCGGGACTGTCGTCGCCACCGGCGGGAAGCGGTGGAGACGATGCGGCCGGAAGGGCGGATGACAGCCGTCATAACGGCCGCTATGTCTGTCGCTGCGCAATGTTCGGTCATCCGGTGGTTGCCGTCGCCTGCGAGGGTGAAACGAAGCCGGGGCGGGGCAGGTGCCGTTTCTGCGGGTGTTTGGCCGGGATTGCTGGTCGCTTGGGGATTTTCGGAATTTTCGGGGCGTGCCGGAAGCGGAGGGGTCGCCTTGCCGGTTTCCCGGAGCGCGGGGAGCGGAGCGGGAGTATCTCCGGCGTTGGAGGCCGTTGCCGACGCAGCTGTTGTCGCCGCTTCCGTTGTTGCGGCCGTTGGTATTGCCGACGCTTCCGGTGTCTTTGTTATTGTCTCTACCGTCGTGTTTGCCGATTGCGGGGGCATCTCCCCGCTCTCCGGTTCGATGCGGAGAATGCGGTGGAGGATATGGCGTCCTTCGCAGCGGAACAGCACCACGTCGCCCGGTCGCAGGCGCGCGGGGTCGGTGCAGGGCGTCAGCACGACCTGGTCACGCTCGCTGCGTAGCAGGGGCCGCATGCTGTGGCCCTTCATGCGGATCTGAACCTCGCGGCCTTCGGCGAGCATCGCCTCGACCTCGGCGAAGAAGAGTTGGTTGGGGAGCAGGATCATAGCGTCGCGTCGTTGAAAACCGTTCGGCAGGCGAGCTGCGCCGCCGCTGCGTCGGGCAGGCACTCCAGGTGGTAGACGGGAACCTGTGCGATCAGCCGGGAGAGCAGGCCGCAGGTGTCGTCCGAAAGCCGTTCGTCGCGGGCGAAGGCCGGGGGTGCGGAGGGGAGCAACGCTCCGATGGACTCGATCGGCCGCAGGCGGCGGATGCGGTTGTGCGGGGCCTGCGAGAGCCGTACGACGGCGGCTATCGGGCAGCTCTCGTTGCGGTAGCAGGGCGTTTTGCCGCTCCACGGCGATCCGTGGACGAGGGCTTCGCTGTCCGTGGCCCGGATGATCGGACTGTCGTCGTTGAGCAGTTCCGCACCCGGGATATGCTCCCGCCACAGCCGAGTGTGGGTGCTTTTGCCTGTTCCCGATTCGCCGAGGAACAGCACTCCCCGGCCGCGGTAGCGGATCACCGAGGAGTGGAAGGCCACGGCTCCGAGGGGCAGCGCCGCGATGTTGAAAAGAATCCAGACCCCGAACCGGAACAGTGCGGGATTGTGTCCGGGGGTGATGTCGCTCCGGGCAGCCGCTGCGCCGTAGGCCATGCGGTAGCGGGCCGGGGCGCTGCCGTCGCGGGGCGTCATTTCGAGCAGGTAGCCCGCCGCGTCGGTCCCGAAACGGCAGTCGGCGTCGGCGTCGGGAAACTCGAAGCTGTCGAGTTCGCGGTAATCGGCTTCGTCCGGAATCCGGGGGACGATTTCCAGCGCGAGGTCCGCAGGGCCGGCGCCGAGTGTCAGGAACGGGCGCAGGGCCCGGGTGAAATGCTCTCCCGTGCAGGCGTCGGGCAGGGAGACGCGGATATTGGCGATCGTATAATTCATAAAGCGGTTGTTAGCGTTCATTTTTTTTCGCGCCGGCGGTGCAAGGATATACTCTGCCGTACGAGCCGGGTGAATCGCAGGTCCTCTCCCTCGCTGGGAGAGGGTCGCGGCTGGCAGATGGGAATAAGGGACGGCTTCCGGTTCTTCATCTTATTTTTCCAGCGTTATGATTCGGTCGCAGTATTCGAGTGAGGTTTCGCGGTGGGCGATCACCAGCAGCGTAAGGCCCGGATTCCGCGCGGCGATCGCGGCGATCGAACGGTTGATCTCCCCTTCGGTGCGGCTGTCGAGCGCCGAGGTCGCCTCGTCGAAGAAAAGCACGTCGGCGCGGCGGTAGAGGGCGCGTGCGATGCCGATGCGCTGCCGCTGTCCGCCCGAGAGGCGGCTGCCGCATTCGCCGACGGGGGTGTCGATCCCCAGGGGCAGCGAAGCGATGAATTCGCCCAGCTGGGCCGCTTCGAGGGCTTCGGTGACCCGCCGGCGGTCGATTTCGGCGGCCGGGACGCCCGGTGCGACGTTGGCCGCGAATATTCCGTCGGTGAGGAACAGACGCTGCGAGACATAGCCGATGCGGTTCTGCCATGCCCGGCGGTTTGCGGCGGTGAGGGGCGTGCCGTCGACGGCGATTTCTCCCGACGTGGGTTCGTAAAGGCCCAGCAGGAGGTTGAAAAGGGTGGTCTTGCCTGCGCCCGACGCCCCGCGGATGCCGATGCGTTCGCCCTTGCGGATGGTGAGCGTGAGGCCGTGGAAAAGTTCCCGGCTCTCTTCGGTGAAGCGGAACGAGAGGTTGCGGACCGAGATTTCGCGCTCGAAAGGCAGCGTTTCGCGCGTCGGGACCTCGGGGTGCGCGGAGGCCTGCTCGTGGAGGGCCGCTTCGCGCAGGATGGGGATGGTGTAGCGGTTGTAGCGGATCGTGGCCCAGCCCGACATGATGCCGCGCACGGAGGGCATCAGCCGCAGGGCCGCCACGGCGAAGACGCCGAACAGCAGCTGCGACTGCCCGCCGCCGAAGCTCACGGCCGCCAGCAGGGCCATGCCCACGGCAAGCCCGATCTCGGTGAAGAGTTGGGGCAGCTGGCCGATGTCGGCCTCGCGCGAGCGGGTGCGCACCACTTCGTCCATCGTGCGGTCGAAGGCGCGGAGCATCCCCGGGAAGGCGTCGCTCAACTCGATGTCGGCGTATCCCCGGAAGGTCTCGGCCACGAGGCGCGACTTCTCGCGCTGGGCGCGGTTCTCCTGTTCGCCGTAACGGTTGATGCGGTTGCGGACCAGCGCGTAGTAGAGCCATACCGCGGGGAGGAAGATCACGACGGAGAGCAGCGCCGCGAGGGGCGTGTAGAGAGCCAGCGAGGCGAACAGCAGGACGAAGAGCATCGCCTCGGCGATCATCGCGGCGGCGGGGCGCAGGACCCCGGCGGCGAATGCCAGGCAGACGACGTTGACGTTGCGCGCCAGCACCGAGGAGTTCGAATTGTTGATGAAGGCCAGACCCCGGTCGTGGTAGGCGATGTAGAGGCGGCGCGAAAGGGTGCGGTAGAGGTCGTAGATGTAGCGGCGTTCGGCGCGTGCCAGCAGGAAGTTGACGCCGCATTTGAGGACGATGAACCCCACGACGGCCCCGCAGACCGCGAGTGCGAACGTGCGCGGCGAAGCGACGCCCGACCAGACGTAGACCATCGCCAGCGGCCCGTCGCCCTCGAATCCCGCGGGGTCGAGCACCAGCGTCAGCACCGGCAGCAGGGCCGCGAGTCCCGCCAGGTTCAGCACGGCGCGCAGCACGAGGGTCGCGGCGATGCGGAGGCCCCGGCGGCGGAATGCGGCGGGAAGGCTTCGGAGAATGCTTCTCATGGCTCCACTTTTTCGATTTTACCCAGTTTCACATACCACAGATACCCCTCGGCCGGGGCATAACCCATTTCGCCCAGCAGGCGGAGGTATTCGCGCATCTGCCGGCGGTGGCGTTCGGCGTCGCGCAGGCCGAACTTGTAGTCGACGACGACGACCCGGCGTCCGTCGATCATCACGCGGTCGGGACGCCGCGTCGACCCTCTGCCGGGGATGATGATTTCGTTTTCGTTGCGCACGCGCTCCCAGCCTCCGCCGAACCATTCGCGCACCTCGGGGTGTTCCAAGGCCCGGGCGATCATCTGCCGCAGGGTCGCGGCATCGGCTTCGGACAGCGTGCCGTCGGCCTGCATGCCGCGCACGGCCTCGTGGATTCCGGCCTCGTCGTCGGCCTGCTCGAAGGCCCTGTGCATCAGGATGCCGAGGTTCCGGGGCGAGAGCTCGACCTCGCCGCCGTCCTCGAAATAGCGTTGCGAGGGGAGCCGCAGCCGCAGGTCGGCCTGCGCCGTGGGGTACTCCTCCAGAATGACGTGCTCGGCCTCGGAGCGTTTCGAACCGCCCGCGACGGGGCCCGCGAACTCCCCGAAAGCGAAGTGTTCGCCCGCTTCGTCGATGGTGCAGCGGCCTTCGAAGTCGCCCAGCAGGGCCTTGTCGCCGTCGGTTGCGATGCTCTGGAGCAGCAGCCCCCCGACCGTGCGGCCGCCCTTCTGCGGGATGAAGACGTGCAGCGACTCGGCGGCGCGCGTGAGGGCCACGTACAGCAGGTTGACGTTGTCGACGTGGGCGTAGACCAGCTCGCGGTAGTACTCCGACGAGAAGCCCGATTCGGCCATCGCCTTCTTGTACCTCACCGGGAAGCGGCCGATCGCTTCGGCCCCGTCGCCGCGGGCCTCGGCCCAGACGATGTTCTGCACCGTGCCGCTTGATTTGGGGTCCGGCGACCACGAGCAGTAGGGGATGAGCACGGCCCGCTTTTCAAGCCCCTTGGCCTTGTGGATGGTGGTGATCTCGACCGTCGTGGCGCTCTCCTCGACCGACAGCGAGCGGTTTTTGCCCGTCTCCTCCCACCAGCGGAGGAACAGCGCTATGTCGGCGATTTTCGTTGCGCAGAACGAGATGATCTGCTCGTGGATGGCCTGGAGGTAGGCCGTCTGCCGACGGTCGCCTTGCAGGGCGTGCCGCATGACGATCCGCTCGAACGCCTCCTCGGGCGACAGGAGCCGCACCGAGCGGAAAAAATCGCGTTCCGAATCGTCGAGCGGCCGGTCGAACGGGCGGCCGAGGTAGTGGTTGTAGACGGCGCGCGAGAGCGAGTCGTCGGGGTTGAGCGCCAGCCGCAGGGCCACGGCGATGAACGAGCTGACGGGGGCGTTGCCCACGATCAGAGCCTCCTGGGTCATCACGTCGAAACGGTAGCGCGGGTCCTCGTTGCGGCGTTTGAAGTCGAGCAGTTCGGCGGCGACCTTCGCGCCGTCGGTGGCCCCGCGCACGAGGATCATAATGTCGCACGGCCGGAATCCCTTGTCGATCAGCGCGCAGATGCGCTCCACGACGGGCGGCCGCTCGGCGAAGGTCTCGACCGAGACGTAGCCCGGGTGTTCGGCCTTGCGGCGCGGGAGCTGGGCATGTCCGCGGTAGGCGTCGGCGAGGGTGTCGCGCAGCGCGGCGGCCTCCGCGGGATCGACGGAACCCTCCTCGGAGGCCTTTGCGAGGGTTTCGTTCAGCGCACGGTTGTCCGCGGCGACGATCCGTTCGATGATGCGGTTGTTGAAGGCGACCACCGCGGGGAGGCTCCGCCAGTTCTCCCGCAGCACCTCGACTTGGGTGTCGCCCGCGCCCAGCGCCTGCTGGGCCTCGCCGTGGAGGATTTTCCAGTCGCCGCCCCGCCAGCGGTAGATCGACTGCTTGATGTCGCCCACGATCAGCACCGAGGTCTCCTCCGACTGCGCCATGGCGTTTTGCAGCAGGGGCAGGAAGTTTTCCCACTCCTTCAGGGAGGTGTCCTGGAATTCGTCGATCATAAAACGCTCGAAACGGTTGCCCACCTTCTCGTAGATGAACGGCGCGTCGTTGTGGCCGATGAACTCCGAGAGGACGTATTTGGTTTCCGAGAGGAGCATCATGTTCTGCTCGTCGCACAGCTGCTGCACCCGCTTGTAGAGGTCCGACAGCAGGGCGAAGCTGCGGTAGTTCTCCTTCAGCAGGTCGCAGGTGTTCCAGCTCTTGCGGTTGGCGTCGTAGATGTCGCACATTTCGCGCAGCAGGGGTTGCAGCTCGGGGGCCAGCGCCTGCGCGGGCGATCCCTTGGCGCCCCAGCCCTCGGGCGCGGCGGCCATCTTGGCCACCGTCGCGCCGTAGGGTTTCAGTTCGCCCGCGGCGACGGTGAAGAAATAATTGGCGAAGCTGCGGCTCTTGCCCGAAAAGTCGGCGGCCGTAAGTCCGGCCCGGGAGATGATCGCAACGGCCCGGGCGGCGGTCTGCTGCAATTGCTTTTTGGTCGCCTCGGCCTGCGCCGCGGCGCGCGATACGATCCGGCCCAGTTCCTCGCGCGACCGCGGCACCGACAGCGCGTCCTTGTTCTTCTCCTTGAACAACTCGCCGCCGAGCGAAAGGATGCCGTCGCGGATGTCCCATTTGCGGCCCTCGTCGATGCGCTCCTGCACGAACTCCGTGAGCCAGCGTTGCAGGTCGCGGTCGACGGTGATCTGCTCGATGAGCGTGTCGGCGCCCTTCGACAGCACCGAAGCCGTCTCGATCTCGACATTGTAATTGAGGTCGATGCCCAGCTCCTTGATGAAGGCCCGCAGGATGCGCTGGAAGAAGGTGTCGATCGTCAGCACCGTGAAGCGCGAGTAGTCGTGCAGGATTTTCGAACGCACCTCGGCGGCGCGTTTGCGCACCGAACGCTCGTCGAGCGACAGCTCGCGGCAGAGGTTTCCCAGATAGGGGCTTGCGCCTCCCGAGGCCAGACGGTGGATCTCCTTCAGGATGCGCGATTTCATCTCCTCGGTGGCCTTGTTCGTGAAGGTCACGGCGAGGATGTGGCGGTAGAGGCCCGGCTGGTCGATCACGTCGCGGACGTATTTGTAGGCCAGCTGGTAGGTTTTTCCCGATCCGGCGCTTGCATTCAGAATCTTCGCTCTCACTGTCCGAAATTTCGTTTTAATGGGTAAAAATACAAAACAAATCCCGAACTTCGCAATAATTTTGTAATTTAGCGGAGCTAAAACAAGATCTTGTTATGAAGAAAATGATTCTGACGGCCGTGATGCTGGCCGCCGCAGCGCTCTGCCGGGCGCAGCAGCCCGCCGAAACCGGGGAACGTCGCGAATGGCTCACGTCGTTTACAGCCGTCGAAGTGTCGGCGCCGCTCGACGTCAAATTCGTGCAGGTTCCCGACACCGAAGCCCCCAAGATCGTCTACGACACCAAAGGTTCCTATACGACCAAATTCCGCGCCGAGGTGAAGGACAAGGTGCTGCGCATCACGGAACGCTCCGACGCCCGCCGGCCCGACCGCACTTCGGTGACGGTTTATTACAATTCGCTGGAGCGCGTCGCCATTGCCGACGCCGTGGCGACGTTCGACAGCACGCTGGTGGCCACGGTCCTCGACCTGACCGTGGGCGGCATGGCGCAGGTGACGGCCCGGATGGATGTCAAGGACCTGAAAATGGAACTTACGGGCAAGAGCACGGCGACGCTGACGGGCGCGGTGCGCTACCTTTCGCTGTTCGTCTCGACCGGAAAACTCGAAGCCACGGGGCTGGAGGTGATGGCCGCCGAGGCCAACGTCACCAGTTCGGGCGTTGCCGCGCTGTGGGTGACCGACCGTTTCCAGGGCAAGACCTCGACCGGGGGCAAGATCACCTACAAGGGCGCTCCGCCCATTGTGCGCAGCGGCGCGAAGTTCATGGGCGGCGACATCACAAGGGTGGAGTGATTCGCAATTCACAATTCATAATTCACAATTTTGACTTTGCTGAAGTCGGTTTTGAACGTCTGCAAACTAAATTATTGTGAATTGTGAATTTTGCATTATATGAAAACCTTTCTCCACGAAGTTGCCGAAGACCTCTATGCCCGTTACGGCGAAGGGCTTTCCGAAAGGGCGATCCTCTTTCCGTCGCGCCGTGCGCGGCTGTTCTTCGTCGACGCCCTGACGGGCATCGCCGGGCGTCCGATGTGGCAGCCCCGGTGGGTGACGGTCGACGATCTGACGACCGAGATTTCGGGACTCCGCACCGGGGACCGCGTACGGCTGATCCCCGAACTCTACAAAATCTATTCGGAATACCACGCCGAGCCGTTCGACAAGTTCTATTTCTGGGGCGACATGCTCCTGACGGATTTCGACACCATCGACAAATACCGGATCGACGCCGCGATGCTGTTCCGCAACATCTCGGAGATCAAGGAGATCGAGGCCGACATTTCGTACCTCACTCCCGCGCAGCTGCAAATCCTGCGTTTCTGGTCGACGCTCGCCGACGAAACCGATCTCTCGGAGGAGAAGCGCCGCTTCCTGGCGATCTGGAAGACCCTGGGGCCGGTTTACGCCCGCTTCCGCGAACGGCTCTCCGAGCTGGGCATCGCCTACAACGGCATGGTCCAGCGGGCCGCCGCCGACCGCATCCGCGGCGAGGGGTATGCCTTTCCCGAGGCGCGGCAATATGTCGTGGCGGGATTCAACGCCCTGTCGGAGTGCGAGAAACAGCTTTTCCGCTTCCTCTCGACGGCTGCCGAGACCGATTTCTACTGGGATTACGACTCCTATTATAAAGACCGCCCCGAGCAGGAGGCCGGGATGTTCGTGCGCGAGAACGTCGTGCAGTTCCCGCCGCGCGGGGACGTGTCGCACGACAACATGGAGCGTCCGAAGGAGCTGACCGCCGTGGCTGCCGTGTCGAACGCCGTGCAGTGCAAGCACGCCGCTGCGATCCTGCGGGAACTGGCCGCACGGGGGCCGCTGGACAAGCGCACCGCCGTGGTGCTGACCGATGAAAACCTGCTCCTGCCGCTGCTCTACGCCCTGCCGCCCGAGATCGGGAAGGTCAACGTCACGATGGGCTATCCGCTGCGGGCCAGCCTGGCCTACACCTTCGTCGAACGCCTCGTGGAGTTGCAGGCCCACCGCCGCACGAAGGGCGCAGGATGCACTTTTTACCATGCCGACGCCGTGGGCATTCTCGCGCACCCCTACGTCGCGGACAGCGATGCCCGCGAGACCCGCGCCATGCAGGACGAGATCGTGCGCGAACGGCGCATTTCGGTCGACGCCGCATGGCTGGGACGCAACGACCTGCTGCGGATGATCTTTTCGCCCGCCGCCGCGTGGCGCGAGCTGTCCGACTGGCTGCTGCGGGTCGTCGCCGCCGTGGCCCGGACGCCCTACGAGGGCGACGACCGGCGTCAGCGCGTGGAGTTTCTGGCCGTGATTTCGGAGGAGATTTCCAAACTCCGCAATTCGCTGGACGAGTGCGACATCGAGTTGACGACGGAGGTTTACACCTCGCTGCTGCGCCGCCATTTGCAGACCGTGCGCATCCCCTACGAGGGCGAGCCGCTCGAAGGGGTGCAGGTCATGGGCATCCTCGAAACCCGCAACCTCGATTTCGAAAACGTCGTTCTGCTCTCGATGAACGACGACAACTTCCCGGGCAACCACATGGCGCAGGCGTCGTTCGTGCCCTACAACCTGCGGGCGGCCTACGGACTGCCCACGCCCGAGCACCACGAAGGGGTTTACGCCTACTATTTCTACCGCCTCGTGCAGCGCGCCCGGCGGGTGTGGATGCTCTACTGCTCGCACGCCGACGACAAATCGACGGGCGAACCGAGCCGCTACATCTACCAGCTCGACTACGAGAGCGGATTTCCCGTCCGGAAGGTCGAGGTGGGTGTGGATGTCAACCTCGCCGAGACCGATCCGATCGAGGTGGCCAAGGACGAGGGGATCATGCAGCGTCTCGGACGCTTCACCGACCCAGAATCGAAGGCCACGCTCTCGCCGACGGCTTTCTTCCGCTATGTGGCCTGTCCCCTGCGGTTCTATTTTCACTCCGTGGCGCGTCTCCAGGCCGACGACGAGATCGCCGAGGAGGTCGACGCCCCGATGTTCGGCACGATCCTTCACGCCGCGGTGCAGAAACTCTATGCCCGGATCGTGGGCGAGGCGCACCCCGGCGAGACCCTGCGGGCGATGATCCGCACGGGTGAGATCGCCGCGGCGGTCGAGGCGGCGATCAACGAGAATTATTTGCAGGACCCCGCGGCCACGACCGACGACTATACGGGCAACCTGCTGCTGGTCAAAGACATCGTTACACGCTATCTGCGGGGCGGGGTGATGCCCTACGATGCGGCGCACGACGGCTTCACGGTCACGGGGCTGGAGCAGGAAGTGGCATACGGATTCGATTTCACGGCGGCGGGCCGCCCCCTTTGCATGAAGTTCGCGGGCATCGCCGACCGCATCGACGCGCTGGACGACGGAACGCTGCGCGTGGTGGACTACAAGACCGGGGCGCCGCACCTGGAGTTCGCCGGGATGGAGAGCCTTTTCCGCGGCGAGGGCAAACAGCGGCTTTCGAACATCCTCCAGACCTTGCTCTACGCCATGATGCTCTACCGCACGCGGGGCGTCGACGCCGAACCCGCGCTCTACTACGTGCGGGCGATGAACCGTCCCGACTATCTGCCGACGCTCGACGACCGGGAAACGGGCGTCCGCGGCGGACGTTACACGCTTTATGCCGAACGGTTCGAGGAGTTGGTGCGCCAAACGCTGGCGGAGCTCTACGATCCCTCGGTGCCCTTCCGCCAGTGCGAGGACGCCGACACCTGCAACTTCTGCGATTTCAACGTGATTTGCAAGAGGTAGTTTTTGCGGCCTGCGGCTGCGGGATTTCATGTGCTTTTTTCCGCAAAAAGTACCAAAAACTCCCCGACGGATGCCTTTGCCTGCGACGAACCGGCTAACGCTTGGCTCCGGGCGACGATTCGCGGGGGCGCACGCGCCCCGTCCCCTCCGCTCGCGCTTTTAGCCGGTCCGTCGCTTAACGGCCCCGGCATCGAGTCGGGATCGGATTGTCTCCAAGATTTAAGTCTACAATTTCACCACGAAATAGGACGCTCCGCTGCGGCGTGCCGCCTCGATGCCGATTGCGGAATCCTCGAAGATCAGCGTCTCGCGCGGCGTGCAGCCTTCGCGGCGCATGGCCTCCAGAAAACAGTCCGGAGCGGGTTTCGGACGCTCCACGTCGGCGCCCGAGAGAATGCCGTCGACACGGCCCAGCGGCGCTGCGGGGTCCGTTCCGCCGGAGTGGAAGCCCGTTCCGGAGACCCCGCCCTCTGCCGTGGGGCCGCCGATTCCCAGGTGGCGCATCACGTTGTCGATGTTGGCCCGGCTGCCCGTCGAGACCACCCACACGCGGCCGCCGCCGGCGCGGAACTGCCGGCAGAACGTCCACAGGGGTTCGTTGAGCCGCACGGTGTCGAAAAACGTGGGGTAGAGGGCGATCTTGCGAAGCCGCAGCCGCTCGCGTTCGGCGGGGTCGGCGATTCCGAAGCGCGTGAGAAACTCGTTGCACCGCATTCCGAAGTAATTGGCGGCGTACTCCTCCTCGGTGAGCGTGTAGCCCGCCTCGCCGAGGGCCGCGACGTAGGAGAGCGTGTTGGCCCGCCGGGTGTCGGCCAGCGTGCCGTCGAAATCGAGCAGAAGAAGGCGGATTTCAGGATTTTCCATTTTTCGGTTTGCTATTCGGTCGAAGGCGTGTATCGGCTATGACTCGTTCCAAAGGCTCGTTGCCGCCTGAATCCCGGCTCTTGGCCGGGTCAGTCGAACGACTGCATGCCGGTCTGGGCGATGCGCATCAGGCGTTGGTACTCGGTGGGGGTCAGCTCCATGAAGAAATAGTGGATCGGGTCGACGCGCATGCCGTCGAGCCGCACTTCGTAGTGGAGGTGGGGGGCCAGCGAAAGGCCCGTGTCGCCCGAGAGGGCGATGATGTCGCCCCGCCGCACGGTCTGGCCCTTGCGGACGTTGATCTTCGAGAGGTGGCTGTACGAGGTTTCGTAGCCGTTGCCGTGGTCGATCACCACGGTCTGGCCCTGCGTCGAGTTGCGCTGCGCCGCGTCGCGCACCACGCCGTCGGCCGTGGCGAAGACGCGCGAACCCTCGGGGATGGTGTAATCCACGCCCTGATGCGATTGCAGCGTCTTGTAGAAGGGGTGGATGCGCATGCCGTAGGAGGCTGTGAGCAGCGTCAGCTGCTTGTTGATCACGGGCTGGATCGAGGGGATATTGTCGCACCTGCGGCCCGCCGTGTCGATGCGCGCCTGCAGTTCGAGGTACGAGGCGTTGAGCGTTTCGAGCTGTCGTTCCATCTCGCTCACCCTCTCGCGCAGTTCGCGTTTGAGCTGACGCGTCGAGCGGCCCACGATCTTTTCGTAGGTCGAACTCTGCCGCTGTTCGTGCTCCGAGTCGAAATCGTACGGCTCCGACTCGAAGAGGATGCGGAAAACGTTGCGGTCGCGTTCCGAAAGGTTTCCCAGAACGGTCGAGAGCGAGTCGTACCGGGCGGACAGCGCCTCGTATTCGCGGCGCAGGCGGTCGGTCGAGTGCTTCATCTGGTATTCGAACGGCGTGTCGAAGAAGACCGAGAAGCCCACGTAGTAGAGCACCGCCATCCCCAGCCACACGAAAAGGTGGACCGTGGCGCGGATGATCCGCTGCTTGCGCCGCCTGCGCCTGCGCAGACGCTCTAAATCCTTTTTACCTGCCATGTCAGAGCTTTTCGAAGTTGGTCTCGCGCATGTTCTCCATCAGGCGTTCGTACTCCTCGGGGGTCATGTTGCGGTTGAAATAGTTGATCGGGTTGACGGGCACGCCCTTGTGGATCACCTCGTAGTGGAGGTGGGGACCCGTCGAACGCCCCGTGTTGCCCGTCCGGGCGATGATCTGGCCGCGCGTGACGCGCTCGCCGGGTTTCACGAGCACCTCGTTCAGGTGGGCGTAGCGCGTCTTGTAACCGAATTCGTGGTTGAGCAGCACCTGCTTGCCGTAGCCGCCGTTGAAGCCGCTGGCCGAGGCTGTTTCGACCACGGCGTCGCCCGTGGCATAGACCGGAGTGCCGCGGTCGCAGCCGAAGTCGATGCCCGTGTGGGGGCGGATGTAGCCCAGCACGGGGTGCATGCGGCGCGCGCTGAAGGCGCCGATGTGGTTGTTGTGCAGCGCCGAGCGGTCGATGGGCCAGATGGCCGGGACGGCTGCCGAGAGCTGCTCCTTGTTCTTCGAGAACTGCTGCAATTCGTCGAACGACACCGATTCGAGGTAGATCGTCCGGGCCAGCGCGTCCAGCTGCCGCCATGTCCCGACCATCAGCGGGGCGTAGTCGTCGTCGGCGAGCGGGGCGTATTTCGAATCGGGGTAGGGTTGCCACACGCCCGGGATCGAGAGCGTGTCGGTCGAGAAGAGCGAGCGGTAGACGTAGTTGTCGCGGTGGCGTATTTCGTC
>ERZ857801.2133-NODE-2133-length-17733-cov-4.248388_pt1 | contig 17733 bp, 17 predicted proteins | sample MGYA00519762_ERZ857801 | MGnify/ENA primary metagenome ERZ857801 (study PRJEB31778, sample SAMEA3449368) | human gut metagenome | biome: human gut; feature: human-associated habitat; material: faeces | place: United Kingdom | collected 2010/2012 ...
AATTTCAAATTGAAACATGCCATCGGTTTTCTGAACGAAGGAGCAAAAGTGAAGGCTTATGTCTTTTTTAAGGGTCGTTCTATTCTGTTCAAGGAACAGGGTGAAGTGCTCTTGTTGCGTTTCGCGAACGATTTGGAAGACTATGGAAAAGTGGAGATGATGCCGGTTCTGGAAGGTAAGCGTATGATCATCATGATAAGCCCGAAGAAAAAATAAATAGGATATTTGACAAACTATTCATTCAATTATAAAATTAAAATTTAGTAAAATGCCAAAGATTAAAACTAATTCCGGTGCCAAAAAGAGGTTCGCCCTTACCGGAACAGGAAAAATCAAGAGAAAACATGCTTTCAAAAGTCACATTTTGACTAAGAAAACGAAGAAGCAAAAAAGAAATCTTACTCACATGGGAACGGTAAATACCGTTGATGTAAACAATGTAAAAGCATTGTTGGGTATGAAATAAGCTTCGGCGATTTCTAAAATTTTTCTCAAAAAAAGAGTAGTTTCAAATTTTATTAACCGAATGTTTTTAGCTTGAAGTTTACCTTGAACGGTAGCGCTAACATTCAAAACAGAAAAAACTATGCCAAGATCAGTAAATCACGTTGCTTCAAGAGCAAAAAGAAAAAAGATTCTTAAACTTACCCGCGGTTATTATGGTTCTCGTAAAAACGTTTGGACCGTTGCCAAAAATACTTGGGAAAAAGGTTTGACGTATGCTTACCGTGACCGTAAAAATAATAAACGTAATTTCCGTGCGTTGTGGATTCAACGTATCAATGCGGCTGCACGTCTCGAAGGTATGTCTTATTCTAAGTTAATGGGTGCACTGCATAAAGCAGGAATCGAAATTAATCGTAAAGTCCTTGCCGATTTGGCAATGAACAATCCCGAAGCATTCAAAGCTATCGTAGAGAAAGTAAAATAAGACAAAGGGATTTGTAGTTTTATATAAAAAATTAGGGGTTGCCATTCATGGTAAACCCCTAATTTTTTTATTGAAAATATTTTGTTTATTCAAAGTATTTGGTTAGCTTTGTATCAAAGACAAGAGAAAGCCCGGTCGTATCAAAGTAGATTGGGAAACTCATCAAAAATTATGAAATGCCGAGACAAGCTTTTCGTTCCAATGGCGGGCCACGCCTTTCGAGGTATGCTTAGCACGGTGGATTACAAAGGGGCGAAGGCTCTCAAATCCTGTCTTTCGGAGTTTCATCGCATCCTTTGATACGACCCCTTATATAGCCCGACTTTTATAGAGTCGGGCTTTTTTAGTGTAAAATTTGATATTATGAATAAAAAGTTGAACTTTGGCGAAGTCATAAACTTTGTCCCAAACAACATTGCATAATACTTATCCACTCGTCTTTGTGTATTTAGCAAATATCTCCTCTAAATACTCTTTGGGCATAAAACCGGTTTCTACCCTTTTATGTACGAATAAATTATCTTCGTACACAACCACTCCAAGTTGATAGTCCAATTCACTTTCACTAAACTCGTCTTTATTGAGATTTGCTATGGGAATAGGCATAGAATCTCCATCCTCTTGGCTTTGCCACACGTATGCGGATTTAGTCATTACATATAGAGAATTTCGATCTTCTGAAAATCCATACTTGTCTACTACATACTCCCGATCTCCATTATTGTTCCGCCAATAAACTGCATTTTCGGTCAAATTGGCGGCATAAGCAGTTAAAGGATCACCACTATATTCCTGCGGAGTACATGGGTATTCATTGGGCTTATCATTATAAAAATAGATTTCTTGGGCTGCTCCGGGTGTTAACGAGAGCATAACATTGGGTTTTCTTTGTTCCGGCTCAACGGGACGTTCATATGCTCGAGGCGGAATTTGGCCCCACCCGTTTAAGGAATCGGATTGCAACTTGTCAATTTCGTCTACATTCGATGACTGACCGTCATTTTGCGAAATTGACTGCCGACCATATACCCATTCGCCCAAAGTGCCTCCGGATGCTTGCTTGTCGCTTTCAGCCCATGCCAATAATCGCTCTTTGCTGACTTGGGCTTCTGCATCCGTTACAGTTCTCATCCAACTGAAATCGGGGGTAACATCGCTTTCTCTCAACAAAGACGGATTGGCTAAGAACGCTTCGATACTACCGCAACGCATAATGATACGTTTGCGGGTAATCGGGTTATCGAGTGCGTTCTCCAATCGTGTGACCCATCGAAGATTGTCCGGACGATTGTTGCGGCGATTCGTATCTATATGATCGACAACATGTTCTTTCGTCGGTTTCGGGCCATGAAAGGCTGTTGCAACAATGATATGAACACGGACAGAGGCGATTTCCATATATCCGTGTGTGTCATTGGGCTTTCCGAAAGTCCAAAAATTGTCATATTTGTGAGGCCGTTTCCCATCACGAGGATGCCGGAAAACAGCTCCATTATCTCGGACAGAATATTTTTCATCCTTATAGATGCACTCTATTTCTTGTTTAAAATCATTAACATCAATCATACAAAACGACTAAAAAAAACGTTGGCGGAATTGGAAAGTTAAAAGATTTATGTTTAGGAAGTTGTGCATGTTGCTAATAGTTAGTAAATTAGAGGTGTCCAATCATCTGATTTACCATTATCATATGCACAACTTATATGCAATATTCGCAAAATTTCTCGACATCTGCAAACAGATGGCAGGAAAGATGTTGGAAAAGCTCCTTCATTCGGTTATTGTGCCTCACAGGGCATTTACTATTACGGATATAAACTTCACGCTGTCTGCGGATTAAGTGGAGTGACACATTCGTTTGACTTGACTAAGGCAAGTGTACATGATATTCATTATCTGAAAGATATCAAAGTAGAATTTAGCAATTGCACCGTCATTGGTGACAGAGGATATATATCAGCGCAGAAGTGCAACTGGATCTTTTTGAAACGGAAAACATACGTTTGGAAGTGCCTTATAGGATAAATCAGAAAGAATGGAAACCGACATTCCTTCCCTTTGCCAAAGCAAGAAAAAGGATAGAGACTTTATTCTCGCAACTGTGTGACCAGTTCATGATCATACGCAATTATGCAAAAGATACACAAGGGTTGTTCACCCGAATCATTGGGAAGATTAGCGCACTGATAATCCTGCAATATATTAACTACAAAAATAGGAAACCGATTGGCAGAGTCAAATATGCGCTAATTTAATTCCGCCAATGGGTTTAGATAAAGTAATCAAATAATCTTGTTTATCTCTTATTCTTCCGAATATGATTTGATATATCTTATGTTTTTTATCTAAAAAAGAAAGTATCAATAGGGTCTAATTAACTTAATATTAATCTTGCTGGAATAAATGTCAATCATTGTTTAGATACGCAAGTATTTAGAATAAAATTGTATCTTTGTATGCGAAAGTCGGAAGTAGTTGGGCTTTGTGTAAAGCGGGTATATTTTCACCTTTGCATGTAGTCGGTTGCTATCTTTGAAAATACATTTATCATGGCAGATACTATTGCACAGTTCGAACACGTTATCTCTATTTGCAGGGATTTATTCGTCAAGAAGCTGAAAGATTATGGCGCTTCATGGCGGATTATGCGTCCGCAGTCGGTCACCGACCAAATCTTTATTAAGGCAAAACGTATAAGAAGTATAGAGACGAAAGGCGAAAGCAAAATAGATGAGGGTGTCCGTTCGGAACTAATCGGAATTGTTAACTATGGTATTATAGGATTAATTCAATTGCATCTCGGATATTCCGATTCGGAGGATATAACTGTCGAGAGGGCTTTGGATCTGTATGACAAATACATGACGGAAACAAAGGAGTTGATGTATGCTAAAAATCATGATTACGACGAGGCTTGGAGAAGTATGCGCATCAGTTCATACACCGATTTGATATTGACAAAGATTTGTCGGACTAAGCAAATAGAGAATAACAATGGTAAAACTCTTGTCTCGGAAGGGGTCGATGCCAACTATATGGATATGATTAACTATTCATTGTTTGGTCTTATAAAAATAGAATATGGCGAACAAGACGATTAAAGATAATAGGAAATCTTCTTTGATTCAATGGCTTGTTTTTCTATCTCGCTTGATCGTAGGCGGAACGTTTGTGTTTTCGGGGTTCGTGAAGGCTATCGATCCCTATGGCACGGTTTATAAGTTTCAGGATTATTTTTCGGCGTTTCATCTCGATTTCCTTTCTTCTTTTGCCATGCTTTTTTCGGTGGCTCTTTCTATCATCGAGTTTGTGTTAGGAGTACATCTGTTGTTTGGATCTTATCGTAAGTCTACCCCTCGGCTGATCTTTATTTTTCTTTGTGTGATGACTCTTGTCACTCTTTATTTGGCAATAGCCAATCCTATATCCGATTGTGGTTGTTTCGGGGATGCGGTTCATCTAAGTAACTGGGCTACATTTTTCAAAAATGTATTGCTATTGATTATCGTATTGTTTTTAGTTTACCGGAATACCTCTTTGAGAGCTTTGTATAATCAGCAGGTGCAATGGCTCACTGGATTGTATTCGCTGTTGTTTGTCTTCTTTTTTGTTTATATTGGTACGTATTATCAGCCCTATCTCGATTTTCGGCCTTATAAAATAGGCGTAAATATACCGGAAGCATTAGCTGTCGAAGAGCCGGAGCGTGAATTTGTGTTCATTTATGAAAAGAACGGCGAGAGGAAGGAGTTTTTAATTGATAATCTGCCTTCGGAAGAAGAGGGGTGGGTATTTGTAGATAGGTATGAAAAGACAGTTTCGGGACAGGAATCCGTAACACCGATAATCGAGGAGTTTACTATCTATCGTGGAGCGACCGATATAACCGAGGATATTATTTATGACGAGAACTATCGTATTCTATTGCTTTCGCCAGATCTTGAAACTGCCGATGATAGTGAGGTCGACCGAATTAATGAGCTTTATGATTATTGTGTCGAGCGTGGATATGAGTTTGCTTGCGTTACGGCTTCTACCCCGCAGGGTGTAGAGGCTTGGCAAGAAAATACAGGGGCAGAATATCCATTCTATTTTATGGATAAAACGGTTATCCGCACTATTGCGAGAGGAAATCCGTGTGTGCTGTTATTGAAGGGGGGGACGATATTACGAAAAACTTCTCCTTCGCAATTGCCCGATGAGACTTTGTTGGTTCAGCCGCTGGATAAGCTTACATACGGTCAGCCGGAAATTTATCGACCGGAAAGACGGATATGGTTTATCGTTTTGTTATATGCCGTGCCGATGCTCTTTTTGTTGTTGACTGAGAAAACTGTGGCGATGATAATTGGACGCGTACGGCAGTGGCGGGATGCCCATCGTCGAAAGAAAAAGGAGACTGAAAATGATATGATAGAAAAAAATAATGTATAGTTTTAACCAATAAAAATTTATTTGTTATGAGAAAAAACATTGTTGCAGGAAACTGGAAAATGAATACTACTCTTCAAGAAGGAGTAGCATTGGCTAAGGAAATAGATGCCGCTTTGGCAGGGGTATCTACCAAGTGCGATGTTATCATCGCTACTCCGTTTACTCATTTAGTGTCGGTGGTCAATGCCATAGATACCAAACGTATCGGGGTAGGTGCTGAAAATTGCGCCGATAAAACGGAAGGCGCTTATACAGGAGAGGTTTCTGCCAAGATGGTGGCATCGACTGGCGCTCAATATGTTATTCTCGGTCACTCCGAACGTCGTGCATATTATCACGAAACTCCCGAAATCTTAAAAGAAAAAGTTCTTTTGGCTTTGGCTAATGGACTGACTCCTATTTTTTGTATCGGGGAAGTTTTGGAAGAACGTGAAGCCGGAAAACATTTCGATGTCGTGAAAGCTCAGGTGGAAGAATCTTTATTCAATCTTTCGGCTGAGGATTTCGGAAAAATCATTTTAGCTTATGAGCCGGTTTGGGCGATCGGTACAGGAAAGACTGCAACTGCCGACCAAGCTCAAGAAATACATGCTTTTATCCGTAAGACCATTGCTGACAAGTATGGAAAAGAAGTGGCAGAGAATACTTCGATCCTTTATGGTGGAAGCTGTAAGCCGAGCAATGCAGCCGAGTTGTTCGCTAAACCCGATGTAGACGGTGGTCTTATCGGAGGTGCTGCTTTGAAAGCCGATTCATTTATGGGCATTATTACTGCATTCTGATAAAATAGACTTTATAAAGGCTGCAAAAGTAAGAATAAATACTTATTTTTGCAGCCTTACTATTTTGAATGAAAACGTTGGTTATGCGCAAGTCTCTTTTTTTTATTTTGCTGTTGGCCATGATTGGTTTAACGAATGGGGCGCAAGCTCAGATTGCCGTTATGGATACCTCGATCGTTCAATATCTCGAACGACCCGAGACGGGTGGTAAAGTCAAGGTCGTACAACCGGCTCAGTTGGCTAAGCGGGTAAGTCGGGCAGAAGGGGTGATAAAGTACGACGGAAATAAAGGTTATGCCCAGTCTTCGGGATTTCGTATACAAGTATTTTCCGATAATGACTATCGTACGGCTAAAAATAATGCCTTATATAAAGAGGGACTTATTCAACAGGCTTTTCCCGAATTGGAAACATATGTGACTTTTACGTCTCCGTTTTGGCGATTGAGAGTGGGCGATTTTCGTTCGTATGAGGAAGCCGGAAATGCGTTGATACAATTAAAGAAAGAGTTTCCCCAAATGGCACGGGAGATGCGTGTCGTTCGGGACAAAATACATATACAGATACATCAGGGATTTACAGAATAACTTTGAGCGATGGAGGAAGAACAGTCTGTTTTGGCCTCGGAGGAGCAACGCCGCATTTGTAAAGAATTGGCCGAGCACTATCGAGCTATTATTTCTTTGTTGGGCGATGATCCTGACCGTGAGGGATTACGCAAGACTCCCGAACGTACGGCGAAAGCGATGATGCAATTAACAAGAGGATACCGTCAATCGGCGCAGGAAATTATATCATCGGCAGTATTTGAGCATACGGGATCTCGCATTGTAGTAGTACGCGACATTGAGTTTTATTCTTTTTGTGAACATCATTTACTTCCCTTTTTCGGGAAAGTCCATGTCGGGTATATCCCGTCTGGCGGTATTGTCGGTTTGAGTAAAGTGGCTCGTTTGGTCGAAGTGTTTGCCCGGCGTTTTCAGGTGCAGGAGCGTCTTACGGCACAGATTTGTCAAAGCCTTACCGATACGCTTTCTACCGAGGGGGTGATGGTCGTCGTAGAAGCTCGCCACCTTTGTATGCAAATGCGAGGAGTCGAGAAGCAAGGAGCTGTTACGGTTACATACGATAGTAGTGGTAAATTCGAACAGGAAGAGTGGAGACGAGAATTTTATTCTCTTATTGGGAAAAATTCTATCGGATAATAACTTTCTATGATTCAAAAGCTAATTGTTTTGTAGGAGCTTGTCCGATGAAAAAAATTAGTAAACCATTTGCATAAACCGAAAAGTAAAACTATCTTTGCACTCGCAATTGCGAAAATAGCTCAGTTGGTAGAGCACAACCTTGCCAAGGTTGGGGTCGCGGGTTCGAGTCCCGTTTTTCGCTCCATCGGTATCTTTCGGTGGTATATGCCCAGGTGGCGGAATTGGTAGACGCGCACGTTTCAGGTGCGTGTGTCGAGAGGCATGCAGGTTCGAGTCCTGTTCTGGGCACTTTCTAATAGATACTGTAATACTGTCCGGGTGGTGGAATTGGTAGACACGCTACTTTGAGGGGGTAGTGGGCGTTGGCTCGTGTGAGTTCGAATCTCATCTCGGACACTTAAAAGGGGATAAATATTATTTATCCCCTTTTCTTTTTTGTTGTCTACTTATTCATATTTACTTTCACTTCTTTTGTTTTGTTTGGTCGAAAATTTTTGAATGAAAGGTGGATTTTGACTTAGCGACATGATTATTCTCCGAAAAATTTGTAGATTTACATTTATGTAAGAAAACTCTTTATGGTATGGTTATACGTAGGCAGCCTGTAATTTCTTGGCTTTTGGAAAAGAATTATTTTTTTGATCCAACTAAAATCTCAATTCTTAGGGTTGAAAATATAATACATCAGGAGTATCTTTTAAATGGTATGAGGCATCTTGCGCAAGTTCGTGAGATGAATCCTGATTGGGGACTTCCTGAGTTATTGATGCCTTCGTTTAAAAAAGTGATGGGGAAAAGTGAGAAATCTTTTTCAACGATAGAACCCCAACTTTTTCAAGAGTTTTACCGAGAGAAGGTGTGCGGTATTTAATAGATGGGGAGATTACGATAGTTTATGGTTTTGGCGAAAATCAAGCGTATGTTTGGCTTTTTAGGGTGAAAAATGATGTTAGTTATTTATGTAATTATTTTTATTTTGGCCCTAAAGAAGCAGATTATAGAAATATCGGTTGTAGTCAAACGATATTGGGTGACCCTATTTTCCGAGGTGGGTCTTGGGAGGAAAGAAGCCGGGTGTATGTTGCTGTGTCTAGTTTACTTGTGACATATCTTGCTGTCAAAAAGTATGCTAAGGTAGAAACAATAGTTGTTCCTGTAAATGCTGTACGGGTTGTTGAAGATACCATTCAAGGATATAAGGGCAGAGAAAAAATTCGAAACAATAGTGGGCAGGAAGTCATTGTCATGGATTCTCGCTGGTTTGTTAAAATTGTCAACGATAATGATATTTTTGTGCGAGGGTTTTTTCGCTTTCAAAACAAGAAAAATGAGCTAGGGGATTGGTATAAAGAGTTGATCTTTGTGGATTCTTATGTGAGACATGGTTATCATAGAAATGCTAAGATTGAGGATAATTTGAGTGATAAATAAAATCTTTTCGAGGTTTAGTGTCGTGAGGAGAGGATTGTTTATTATTTGTAGCATATATGAATAAGCTAAGTTTTTGTATAGGGGCTTGAAAAATAATCTGTTATATTGGGTATCAAATAGTAAAATATTATGTTTGAGTTGATATTCAGACTGATAGTATAGGCTTGTTTCACGGTTTTTAGTTTTCCGTTATGGGGCAAACGGTTATTTCTTCTCAATCGTTGTTAGATGGATAACTGTTTTATTTTTTATCGAGCCGATGATTCATTCCGTTATTTTGTAGTTTCAGAGAGTGATGTGGTTGTAGCTGCTGTTGCGGTTGAGTCATTGGAGAAGGTTGCTACTTTCTCGTCGGCTTTCTTTTCGAACAAGTAGATATTTTCCCCTTGCCATCTACCTGAGTTGCGATACGAATTTTCTGGTATTTGCCGCAAAAGTCTTGCCGCAGCTTGGGAATCGAGAGCTTGGCGTGTGCGTGTGAATTGTTCTCGTCGGCTTAATTTGTCTACGGTTTGTTGGGCTTCCCGGAATAAAGAAGATTCGAAAGAGATAGCAGTGACGCCCGGAGCAAAAAGCACATGCAAAAAAGAACCGTTGTGCAGAGCGTAGTGGTTGACAGTAATCGAACCTTCGGTTTCGCAAACGGGGCGGTAATTATTCGATATTAGCCGGGGTAGTATCTTTTTTAGATTTTTTTGTTTCTGTCGGGGCATGCAGTACCAGATTGCAGCTTCCCCTGCTTCTGAAAAAGAGATGGTTATAGCGCTGGTTTCGGGTAATCGGGCCGAAGAAAGTATTTCTTGCCATAACGATAGGATAGGGAATACTCGTCGTAAAATGGGTAAACGAGGTGTAATGGAGTCGATTTGCGATACTTGCTCTATTTCAAGAATTATTTTACTTTCTTCTGCGGGAATATAATCATATATACCGGCCGTTTTATATGCTTTTTCGAGCAGGTAGTTTTGCCGGAGGATATAGCCTCCTATCAGAATTAGGCATAAGGCTATACAAATAATACTTATATTCTTTTGATTCATCTTATATTCTACAAATATAACGAATAAATGAGCGTAAAGCCAAATATAAAAATAATATTCGAGAAATGAATAAGTTTCGAGGAAAAACCGGGAGGAGGCAATCTTGTCGGTATTGTCTGTTGATAACTTCTTTATTTATTCTGTCGAATTAGTCGGTAGAGAAAAAAATTTTCATTACATTTGTTCGTTAAAGATATAAGGGCAAAGTACCGAATAGATTGCTTTGTTCGGACTTGATAGTCAGTGAAAGAGCTATCGAGAGAATGTAGTGAAACAAATAAATAAAAAGATATATTTATGAAATTTATCGTATCCAGCACGTTGTTGCTATCGCATTTGCAAACTATTAGCCGAGTAATTAACTCGAAAAACTCGATGGCTATTCTCGACAACTTTTTATTTCGTCTCGAAGGAACTCGATTGTCTATGACAGCATCGGATCAGGAGACGACTATGACTACGGCTATCGATGTAATGGAAGCCGAGGGAGAGGGTGTTTTCGCTGTCAATGCGAAAATATTGCTCGAACCGTTGAAAGAGTTGCCCGATCAACCATTGACATTTGAGATCGACGACAATAATTTGGAAATATTCCTCTACTTCCAGAACGGACGCTATAACTTTATCGGAGTGAATGGTGACGAGTATCCTACCAAAATGCCGATGGATTCTTCTGCGGTATCGTTTTCTGTCGAAGCTCAACAATTACTTAATGGTATAGGTTGCACGTTGTTCGCTACTGCCGAGGACGAACTTCGGCCGATTATGAATGGTATATTCATGGATATTTTTGAAGATAGCGTTTCTTTCGTCGCTTCTGATACACACAAACTGGTTCGGTTCAAAAATCAGGGCATTGCCCCCGGTGTACGGGCAGCGTTTATACTACCGAAAAAACCGGCCAATTTGTTGAAGGCTATACTCCCGAAAGAGAGTGGAAAGGTAGAGTTGGCTTTTGATTCGAAAAATGCATGCTTCAAACTTTCGGATTTTGTTTTGAATTGCCGGCTTATCGAGGGTAATTATCCCAATTACAACTCGGTTATTCCGACGAATAATCCCAATCGTTTAATTATCGACCGCGCTTTGTTTGTCAACGTTTTGCGTCGTGTATCCGTATTTGCCGATGCTGCTTTGGGATTGGCTAAATTACAACTGAAAAACGGGGAGTTGGTCGTATCTACCGAGAATAAAGACTACTCGATTTCGGCAGAGGAAAAAGTGGCATGCAATTATACCGGCGACGATTTGACTATTGGATTTAAAGCTTCGTTTTTGATAGAAATCTTGAATAATATATCGGCAACCGAGGTACTCGTAGAACTTTCGGATCCGACTCGCGCCGGGGTGATCCTACCGCTGGAAAATAAAGAAAATGAAGATTTGTTGATGCTGTTAATGCCGATGATGCTCAGCGATTTTTAATAAATTCTAAGCGATTGAATAACAGAAAATGAATTTGAACTTAAAGAATCCGCTTGTCTTTTTCGACTTGGAAACGACCGGAACGAATATAACGACCGACCGAATTATAGAGTTGGCTTATGTAAAGGTGTTTCCGAACGGAAAAACAGAAGAAAAAGATATTTATATCAATCCGGGAATGCCCATTCCTCCGGCTTCGACGGCCGTTCACCATATTTCAGACGAAATGGTGGCCGATAAGCCATTGTTCAAAGATGTGGCGCGGAATATTGCGAAGGTGTTCGAGGGAGCCGATATTGCCGGATTTAACTCCAATCGCTTTGATGTTCCTCTACTTATAGAAGAGTTGTTGAGAGCCGGGGTCAATCTCGATATATCGAAAAGGAAGTTTGTCGATGTACAAACTATCTATCATATCATGGAGCCTCGCACGTTAAAAGCCGCTTACAAATTCTATTGTGGAGCGCCGTTGGTCGATGCCCATTCGGCTTTGGCCGATACGCGGGCGACTTATGAGGTGTTTAAGGCTCAGCTCGACCGTTATCCGGAGGAGATGAAAGAAGAGTATGAAGGAAAGTATCTCACGAACGATATAGACTCGTGGGTATCGTTTTCGACTCAAAATAGAAATGTAGATTTCGCAGGGCGTATTATTCTTAATGAGTACGATGTGGCTGTATTTAATTTTGGGAAATACAAAGGGCGTTCCGTCGAGGAAGTTTTCCAATTAGAACCGAGTTATTACAGTTGGATGATGCAGGGCGATTTCCCGTTGAATACGAAAAACGTCATAACTGAAATATATACTCGCGCACGCCGGCGTTTCTAAATTGCGTAAAAAATAGAGCTTCAACGATGTTGAAAGGAAAACATATCATATTGGGTATTACGGGTAGTATAGCCGCGTATAAAGCAGCCTATTTACTGCGTCTGCTGATAAAGCGGGGAGCCGAAGTACAAGTGGTAATGACTCCCTCGGGGAAAGAATTCATTACGCCGGTTACCTTGTCTTCGCTGAGCGGCAAGCCTGTGGTTAGTGAGTTTTTTACGGCCAATACCGGCGAATGGCATAGCCACGTCGATTTGGGGCTTTGGGCAGATGCTTTGCTCATTGCACCGGCCACGGCTGCGACAATCGGTAAGATGGCCAACGGGATAGCCGATAATATGCTTGTTACGACTTATCTGTCTTGTAAAGCTCCTGTTTTTGTGGCTCCGGCAATGGATTTGGATATGTATGCCCATGCTTCGACGCAACGTAATTTGGATATGTTGAGGTCATATGGAAATCATATCATAGAACCGGCTACCGGTGAGTTAGCCAGTCATCTTACCGGAAAAGGACGTATGGAAGAACCCGAGAAGATAGTCGAAATACTCGATCGTTTTTTTGAAACTTCTAAGCCGCTTTCCGGGAAAAAAGTCTTGATTACAGCGGGACCTACTTACGAGAAAATCGATCCGGTTCGTTTTATCGGTAACTACTCGTCCGGGAAAATGGGATTTGCCCTTGCAGAAGCCTGTGCCGAGGCGGGAGCCGAAGTTATGTTGGTTGCTGGCCCGGTGAGTCTGAAAACGAATCATTCATCGATCGATCGTATCGATGTCGAGTCTGCCGAAGAAATGTATAGGGCTGTGCTATCCGAGTACGACCGGTCGGATATAGTGATTATGTGTGCGGCCGTCGCCGATTATGCTCCCGAAACGGTAAGCGATGTGAAATTGAAACGAACAGGGGAAGACCGGATTCTTCGGCTTCGACCGAATCCCGATATAGCGGCAGAGTTGGGACGAAGAAAAAGACCCGGACAGTGTTTGGTGGGTTTTGCTCTCGAAACCAATGACGAGGAAATGAATGCCCGTTTGAAGATGGAGAAAAAGAATCTTGATTTTATCGTTTTGAATTCATTGCGGGATGCGGGTGCGGGATTTCAGTGTGATACGAATAAAGTAACTGTTATCGGTAAGCAGGGAGAACCGATGGAGATTCCGTGTAAGCCCAAGATCGAGGTTGCTGCCGATATTGTCGATATTATCGGCCGTTATGTGTCGGAGGATCGTTGAATCTTAAACGGTAGAAACTCCTTCATTTGAGTGTCTTGAATAAGAGAGATGATATGAAAAGAAATGTCTTGTATTTTTTACTTCTCCTCCTTCCTTCCCTGTCAGCTGCACAGGAGTTGAATTGTCGTGTAGAGGTGAATAGTGACCAGATACAGGGCACGAATAAAGAGGTGTTTACGACTTTAAAGGAAGCTATAACCGAGTATATTAACGATAGAAAATGGTCTACGGCCCAAATTTCGCCGGTCGAACGGATAGATTGTTCCATGCTTTTTACCGTTAAGGAATATACCGATAATCGGTTTGTCTGCGAGTTGCAAGTGCAATCGCGGCGTCCGGTATATAACAGTTCCTATACGACGACACTCATCAATTTCAAAGATACCAAAGTAGAGTTCAATTATCAGCAATACGAACCGCTTGTATTTTCCGAGACAAGTATAGAGAGCAATCTCACGGCTGTTATCAATTTCTATGTTTACATGATTCTCGGAGTCGATTTCGACAGTTTCTCGCCTATGGGGGGAACTCCATTCTACGAATTGGCACATCAAGTGGTGAATCTTGGACAATCTTCTATGGAAGCCGGGTGGAAGGCTTTTGAAGATACCCGTAATCGCCATGCTTTATTATCGGCGTTTATCGAGCAGGGCACTGCCGGATTTCGACAGTTATGGTATGACTATCATCGAGGCGGTTTGGACGAAATGGCTTTGAGTGTAGATAAAGGACGGGCAAAAATAACCGATGCTATACAGCAATTACAGAAAGTATACGAAGCTGCACCGATGTCGGTACTCATTCCTTTATTTAAAGATGCGAAACTCGATGAGTTGGTAAATGTGTATTCAAAAGCTCCGGTTTCGGAAAAAGAATCGGTATATGAAACGTTGAGCGGTATCTATCCTACCGAGAATACGATACTCGAGAAAATACGTCAGACAGAAAGATAAAGTGTAGTTACTATGATCAAGAAATTGAGTATTCGCAATTATACGCTTATCGATGAACTCAATATTGAATTTAACTCGGGTTTTTCGGTGATAACAGGTGAAACGGGGGCCGGTAAATCTATCATATTAGGTGCATTGTCGTTGATATTGGGGCAGCGTGCTGATTTGAAATCATTGAAACGTACCGATGAAAAGTCGGTAATAGAAGGTCTTTTCGATATATCGTCGTATCATCTGCAATCTTTTTTTGAAGAGAACGAACTGGACTATGATGCTAAGGAGTGTATTTTGAGAAGAGAGATTCTTCCGTCGGGCAAGTCGAGGGCTTTTATCAATGATACGCCGGTTTCTGTGACTCAGTTGAAATCATTAGGAGAACAGCTTATCGATATACATTCTCAGCATCAGAATCTTTTGTTGGCCGATTCTCATTTTCAGTTACGTGTCGTCGATACGATGGCCGGAAATTTTAGTTTATTGTCCGATTATCAACGGGAGTATCGTTCGTGGCATGAATTATTGAGAGAATATGCTCGATTACAAGATGAAAATCGATTGGGTAGGGAAGAAGAAGATTACTTGCGGTATCAGTTGTCCCAGTTAGAGGAGGCACAATTGAAAGAAGGAGAGCAAGAAGAATTGGAGGTAGAGCAGCAAACGTTGCAACATGCCGAGGAAATAAAGGGCGAGTTGGCGGTTATTCAGGGATATTTGCATGAAGAAGAGACTGGTGTTGTTCCTCTCCTGAATGCAGCATTGTCCAAAATGAAATCTCTCTCCCGGTTATACCCCGAAATCGATGAGTTGGTGGGACGGATTGAATCGGATTATATCGATTTGAAAGATATTGCTTCGTCGGTCGATCATTCCCAAGATAGCCTGAGTGTAGATCCCGATCGATTGTCTTGGGTTGAAAATCGTCTGGATATTTACTACTCTTTGCAGCAGAAGCATAGGGTGAGTACGACCGTTGAATTGTTGGCTCTGAGAGATTCTTTTGCCGATAAGTTGACCCGTATCGAAAATTACGATGAGGAACTGTCGGAGGTGCAGGAGCGAAGGGTGAGTGAGCTTGTCGGCAAACTTTCGGCAGAACGGAGAAAAGCTGCCGATCAAATATCCCGAACGTTAACTGAAAGGGTGAAACCTTTGGGGATGCCGAATCTGCGGTTCGAAATAGAAATTTCTCCTCGTCAGCAATATGACGAAAATGGAGGTGATATTATTCGTTTTTTGTTTTCTGCCAATAAAAATCAACCGTTACAATCGGTATCCGAGGTCGCTTCTGGTGGAGAAATATCGAGATTGATGCTTTCGTTAAAAGCTCTCATTGCTCATGCTATGGCATTACCCTCGATTGTTTTTGATGAGGTCGATACGGGTGTGTCGGGAGAGATTGCCGATAAGATGGCCGGAATTATGAGGGAGATGGCCGAGTGCATGCAGGTGGTCAGTATCACTCATCTGCCGCAGGTCGCTTCTCTGGGACAGACGCATTATCGGGTTTATAAAAGTGATACGGAAACATCGACAGCCACTCATTTGATTAAGTTATCGGAAAAAGAGAGGATCGAGGAAATCGCTCGTATGCTGAGTGGTTCCTCTTTGACGGCTGCGGCATTGGATAATGCTCGTGAATTATTGAAACGTAATGACTTGAAAGATGGAAAAAAATGAAATGATTTTTGGCATCCGAGCTGTAATAGAAGCAGTGGAAGCCGGAAAGGAAATAGATAAGATTTTGGTAAAAAAAGACCTTCAAGGCGATTTGGCGAAAGAACTTTTCGATTTGATAAAAGGTCGTGGATTTTTCGTTCAGCGTGTACCGGTCGAACGATTGAACCGGATTACCCGCAAAAATCATCAAGGAGTGATCGCTTTTATTTCGGCGGTGTCGTATCAGCGGTTGGGAGATATAATCCCTTCTTTGTTCGAGGAGGGGAAGGTTCCATTCATTGTTCTTCTCGATGGAATTACCGATGTACGTAATTTTGGAGCGATTGCTCGAACGTGTGAATGTACAGGCGTAGATGCCATTGTGTTACCCGAACGGGGAAGTGTCAGTGTGAATGCCGATGCGGTAAAAACTTCGGCGGGAGCTTTGTTGCATATCCCTGTTTGTCGGGAGCGCTCGATACATAGTGCTATTCGTTATTTGAAAGATAGCGGGATTAAAGTGGTCGCTGCTTCTGAGAAGGCTGTTATGAATTACACACGGGTGGATTATACGGTCCCCGTAGCAGTGGTTATGGGCGCTGAGGATACAGGGGTCGATGCCGATAATTTACGTTTGTGCGACGAGATGGTTGCTATCCCTCAGGTTGGGAACATCGGTTCGCTCAATGTTTCTGTGGCAGCGGGCGTCATGATGTATGAAGTGGTTAGACAAAGATTTAGCGGTGATTCAGTTTTTTGATTTATAGAGAAGAAGGAATAAAGTTTTACAAATAATAAACTTCATTCCTTCTTCTCTATAAGCCTAAAACATCGTATTTTACTTTTTATTCTTAACGGTTTTTAATCTGTAATGCTCTGGTTTAGCAGGGGTATTCATTTGGTCGTCAAGAATAACGACCGTTGTATCGCTTTCTACCCACAAATTGACGGTTTGATTCGAGCCGCTGTCGGGGACTAGCTTGTAAACTTTGGCTGCTTTATCTTTTTTAGTCCCTTTATGTGATAGCTTTTTCCCTTTACTGTTTATTTTTTTTCCGCTTTTCCCATCGGCTGTTATATAGGTTGTTGTCATTTGGTATACGCCATTGACACTGTCTATCTTTTGGGTAATGATTACCAAGTAGTCCATACTGTCTTTTTTCTCGGAAGCTGTCGGTACTGTACCTTCATAAGCGAATACATCTACCAACCCGGTCGAGTCGGTTCCTACGATTTCTACGGCTTCGCCTTCGCCGGTCATCTGATTTTGTTTATTGTTTGACTGGCAAGCGATAAGAGCTGCCACGGCGAATAATGTAAAAACAAATTTTTTCATATCGTTATATATTGGTTTTTCCCTATAACATGTCGAAGCAATAAAAAGTTTACCCGAGTTGATAAAATCGCTTCAAAATTGTTTGAATAGATTCTGCGTGCCAACGGGCTATTTTTTCTCGTCCGCATTTCGATAGAAGTATTTTGCAATCTGCGTAGTTATCCATAAAAAGGTTTTCGGTGAGGAGCGCGGGGCAAACAGATTCTCTTAATATACAGAAATTCTCTTCTTTACAACCTCGAAAACGAAGTTCGGGAAAATGATTTTTCCAGAGGTCTCGAAATATTTCGGCGTATGATTTGCTTTTGTGACTACCTGAATAGGTAAACACTTCTCCACCGCTTCCTCCACCGGCATTCGCATGGATAGAGATAAGTAAACAATCACTTTGTTTGGCGATCGTATTGGCCCGTTTGCTGCGTTCCGATAAAGAAATATCTTCTTTTTCGGGTACTAGTCGGACACAAGAGATA
>ERZ857801.2138-NODE-2138-length-17694-cov-5.436873_pt1 | contig 17694 bp, 13 predicted proteins | sample MGYA00519762_ERZ857801 | MGnify/ENA primary metagenome ERZ857801 (study PRJEB31778, sample SAMEA3449368) | human gut metagenome | biome: human gut; feature: human-associated habitat; material: faeces | place: United Kingdom | collected 2010/2012 ...
CCGGACAGGCCGCAGGCGTACTCGAAGAAGTAGATGAGCTCACCCAGCGTGAAGGCATTGATCTGGCCGGTGCGGAGGATGATGTTGGGGACGCCGCCCTCCACATGGGCCAGCAGTGTGCCGTCCATGGCCTGCGTGCGGATGAAATCCACGTCCTTCCCGGCCAGAAAGTTCAGGCCGTCGCCGTCGGTCTCATCCAGCGGCACCACCTGAGGCCGGTGGGAAGCGCCGAAGCGCACCACCGTCTCGAACAGGGAACGCTCCCCCTGCTGGATATACTGACCCATGGAGTGCAGATCTGCCGTGAACTCCACGCTGGCGGGGAAGAGGCCCTTGTGCTCCTTGCCCTCGGACTCGCCGTACAGCTGCTTCCACCACTCCGCCATGAACCGGAAGCTGGGCTCGTAGGCCGCCAGCACCTCGATCTTTTTGCCGGTGCGGTACAGCTCATACCGGGCGGCGGCATACTGCCAGGCGGGGTTTTCCGCCATGTCCGTCTTGGCGCAGACCTCCATCATAGTCTCGGCACCCTCCATCAGGCGGCAGATATCCACCCCCGCCACGGCGATGGGCAGCAGGCCCACAGCGGTGAGGACACTGTACCGGCCGCCGATGTCGTCAGGCACCACGAAGGTCTCGTAGCCCGCTTGATCCGCCAGAGCCTTCAGCGCCCCCTTGCGGCGGTCGGTGGTGGCGTAGATGCGCCGGGCCGCCTCCTCTGGGCCGTACCGCTCCTCCAGCAGCTTCCGGAAGAAACGGAAGGCCACCGCAGGCTCCGTGGTGGTGCCGGACTTGGAGATGACGTTGACGGAGAAGTCCACCCCCTCCAGCAGGTCCATAAGCTCCGCCATCTGGTCGGAGGACAGGCCGTTGCCGGTGAAGTAGATGTTGGGGGTGTCCTTCTTTTTCAGGTTATAGTTGGGGGAGCACAGGCACTCGATGACGCCCCGTGCGCCCAGATAGGAGCCGCCGATGCCGATGACCACCAGCGCCTGAGAGTCCTGCTGAATTTTTCGGGCCGCCGCCTGAATGCGGGCGAACTCCTCCCGGTCATACTGCCGGGGCAGCTGCACCCAGCCGGTGAACTCGCCGCCTGCGCCGTCACCGTGCTGCAAATGGCTGTGGGCCAGCCGCAGCTGGGCGGCACGGGCCTCCTCGTAGGGCAGCGGGATAAACTGCCGGATATGGGACAGATCCATCTGTATCATATCAGATGCCTCCTCTGTACAATTTGGTTTATCATACAACGTTTTCCCGTGGAATACAAGAGGAAACCTACCCAAAAGCGGCTTTCAGCCGGCAAAAAATGCCGCCGACAGCATCCGGCGCAGCATGGTGCCGAAGGTAAGGCGCTCCACGCTCTGCGCCGCCCGGATGGGGATGGACTGCACCGTCTCGCCGGCGGCATCCGTCAGCGTCAGAGTCCCCAGTTCCTGTCCGGCGGACACCGGGGCCTCCACCTGTTCCGCCAGTGTGACGGACTGGGACAGACCCCCGACCTGACTTTTCTGCACCAGCGCCACCGCCTCCTGCGGGTCGATGCAGGGCTGCACCGTCTCCGTCTCCCCCAGCACCACCGGGATGGCGGGGAAAGGTTCCTCCGGCACCGTGTGCAGCAGGGCATAGGTGGAGAAACCGTAGTTCAGCAGGGCCTTGGCATCCTCGAACCGCTGCTGGCCGGTAGGGGACTTCAGCACCACGGCGATGAGCTCCATGCCTTCCCGCTCCGCCGTGGCGGACAGGCAGTATTTGGCGCTGTCGGTGGAGCCGGTTTTCAGACCCGTGGCCCCGTCGTAGAACCGGATCAGCTTGTTGGTGTTGGCCAGCTGGAAGGTGCCGTCCCGCAGGGTATCCATCCAGATGGTGGTGTAGCGGCGGATGTCCGGGTGCTTTTCTATGAGTTCTCGGCTCATGAGGGCGATGTCCCATGCACTGGTGACGTGGCCCTCCGCCGGAAGGCCGGTGCAGTTGACGAAGTGGGTGTCCGTCATGCCCAGCTCCTTGGCCCGTGTGTTCATCTGCTCCACAAACAGCTCCGTCACCCCGGCCACGCACTCCGCCAGCGCCACGGCGGCGTCGTTGCCGCTGGCCACGCACACCGCCTTCAAAAGATCGTCTACGGTGATCTGCTCACCCTCCGACAGGTAGACGTGGCTGCCGCCCATAGAGGCGGCGTAGGCGCTGACCGTCACCATGTCGTCGTAGTGGAGGCTGCCCTTTTCGATGGCCTCCATGGTCAAAAGCAGCGTCATCACCTTGGTGACGCTGGCCGGCTCCAGCGCCTCGTGCTCATTTTGGGCGTACAGCACCTGTCCCGTCTCTTTCTCCATCAGCAGCGCCGCCTCCGCCCGTATCGGCAGCTCTACCGCTCCGGCCTGTACCGGCGTCAGCGCCAGCACCAGCAGGAGCGCCGCCCATAAGCCCGCCATCCGTCTCATATGCAGCCCTCCGTTCCGTTTTGTTTCCAGCATATGCGGCGGTGAAATTTTCATGCCGCCGTCGACAAAATTTCCGGTTGCAAAGCCGGGGGATATCTGCTATAATAGACAGGTATTCAAAATGCAGGGTTAGTACATCGGTAGTACATCGGCTTCCCAAGCCGAGGAGGCGGGTTCGATTCCCGTACCCTGCTCCAAAAAAGGACTTCAAGAGAAATCTTGAAGTCCTTCTCCTTTTGGCTGCAAACCGTTGTGCCACAAGGCTTTGCGGGATTTACACTATGGGAATTGCTGCGACATTTTCATAAAAATTTTATAAGGGCTGCATACACAAGGGCAACAAACTACTGCCTGACACAGTAATATAAGAGGCTTTTCATGGATGGCCTAATCTGTTATAGTAGAAAGGAAGAAGTTTGTGCGTAGCTTGAAGTATAAATATTGGAAATCCGTCATCGATCTCCGAAGATGTATGGAATGCAAAAAGCATCAAGGGAAAATTTACTTGCTCTATGATATTATTCCAGAAGAACCACCGCTCCATCCTAATTGTCGCTGCTCTGTTCAACGCTTAGAGGCAAAAACGGCTGGCACAGCGACAAAGATTGGCCTGCGGGGGGCCGATTGGTGGCTAAAAACTTTTCGTCAGCTACCTGGATACTATATAACTGAGGACGAAGCTACCAAGTTAGGATGGATTCCGATTTTAGCAAATCTTGCCAGTGTTGCACCTGGTAAGATGCTGACAAAGGGCGTTTACAAAAACAGAGACAAGCGGCTCCCCGATGCACTTGGACGAATATGGTACGAGGCTGACATCCATTACTCTTTTGGCTACCGAGGCGGTGAACGAATTCTCTACTCCAACGATGGATTGATTTTTGTTACTTACGACCATTACGCCACATTTGTCGAGATTGTTTGACAGAAAGGAGCTTTGTTATGAATCGCAACGCATATACGCCCATTACAGCCGACCCCGTTTTACTGCGCCTGAACAGCTGCAGGGACTGGGGCACATTACATCAGCGTATCCGCAAGGCATTTGGATTTCCCGACTATTACGGGGAAAACTGGGATGCCATGTGGGATTGCCTGACGGATGTGTTTTTGCAGCCGGTGCAAAGGCACATTGTGGTGGAGGGCTTTGACGCCATGCCGCAGGGGCTGCGGGCGTACGCCGCTCCGATGCAGGAGATTTTCAGTGACCTTCAGGAGAAATACCCTTGGGTCTCGGTCACATACCGCTGATCGCAGGGACAGCAAAAGCTATGGGCAGCCAGAGGGAGGAAGGACACCCCGCAAGGGTGTCCTTCCTGCTGTTATGCCCTGATAGCGTGCGCTGTCGAAGGACAGCACACGTTTTTCACCGGATATTGTACTTTTTCATCTTATAGGCGAGGTTCTGCTTGCTGACCTGCAGCTCCGCCGCCGTTTTGGTGAGGCTGCCGCCGTTGCGGCGGTAGGCGTCCTCAATGAGCAGCACCTCGTACCGGGCCAGCATCTCGTGGAGGGGCAGGCCTCGGACGTCCTCGGCGTGCATGGTGTCCACCGCCAGCCGGGAGAGGATGTAGTTGGGGATATCGTTGCGGGTGAGGATGGCGGTGTGATTGTTGTGGAAGGCGGATTCGATGACGTTTTTCAGCTCCCGGACGTTGCCGGGCCAGTTATAGGCCAGAAAGATATCCTGTACCTCGCTGCTGTATGCCATGATCTGCTTGTGGAATTTCTTGTTGTAGTGCTTGCGGAAATATTCCATCAGCAGGGGGATATCCCCCTTCCGCCGGTACAACTCCGGGATATCGTACCGCAGCACACACAGGCGGTAGAAGATATCCTCCCGGATCTTATTCCGCTCTACGCAGCCCTCCGGGTCCTCGTTGACGGCGGCGATGATTCGCACGTTCACCTGCTTTTCCTCCTTGGCGCCGATGCGGCGGATGCAGTTGTCCTCCAGCACCCGCAGCAGCTTGGCCTGCGCCGTCAGCTCCATGGAGTTGATCTCGTCGAGGAACAGAGTACCGCCGTCGGCCAGCTCGAACAGACCCGGCGTATCCTTAGCCCCGGTGTAGCTGCCCTTGGTGGTGCCGAAGAGGATGCTCTCCAGCAGGGTGCTGGGGATGGAGGCGCAGTTCTGCTTGATGAAGGGGGCATCCTTGCGGCGGCTGGTTTTCTGGATGGCGTTGACGATGAGCTCCTTGCCAGTGCCGGTCTTGCCGTAGACCAGCACATGGGCATCGCTGTCGGCGGTCTGCAAGATCTTCTCCTTGATGCGGATCATCTCGCCATCCTGCGTGACGATGTCCTCCAGCGACTGGTCGGAGGTGTTGTAGCTTTTGGTGATGGCGCTGATGAGGCTGATGTCGAAGCTTAGCCGCCGCTCGGTGACGTGGGCGTCCTTGTAGATGACCATGTCGATAACGCCCACCACTTCGCCGTGCTCCTTAATGGGGACGGCGCTGCAGTTGGCATCCATGGCGTCCCCCTTGTAGTTGATATAGGTCTGCTCGTAGTTGATGAAGCTCTCTCCTGTTTTCAGCGCCCGGCAGATGTAGCTGTCCTCCCGCTTCAGGGTGGGATAAATTTCAAAGAGACTGCGGTTCAGAGGCTCGTCCTGCCGCAGGTTTACCAGATCGGGATAGGCGGTGTAGTAGTGGCGGATGATGCAGTTTTTGTCCACCACCATCAGGCCGTCCACATAGTCCACCAGACGGAGCATTTGTTCAAAGTTCTTGTTCATAGTTCATACCTCCTGAGAAAAAGAATGGGGAAGGGGCGAGACAAAAAATCTTGACACGGCGCAGAGCAAGGGCGGAAGTGAAAGGCGGCTGCACTGCCGGATCGGGTGACTGTTTGGCGAAAACGCCGAGTTTTCCGGGAAAATCTTGTGAAAACCGCTGGACGAGGAGCGAAACTTGCGGAATAACCGTGGAAGCTGTCATGCTGGCACGGGAGTTGCTATTTATCTTGGCATCAACTAAATATGCGAGGAGATACCATGAGCGATCATAAAATCAAGAATAAAGAGAGCCTGCTGTCCCACGGCGACGCCGGGGCCAAGGCGCAGGTGCTGGAGCTGACGGAGCGGGTGCTGCAACGGCTGGATGCCCGGAAGCGACTCCACGAGATGATGCATCGGGAGGGCAGCGAGCTGGTCATCGGAAGCCGCCGCCACGATCTGAGCCAGTACCGTCATGTGTACGCCTTTTCCTCCGGCAAGGCGGGCAATCACATGGCACGGGCCTTCGAGGATCTGCTGGGGGAGTATCTGACGCTGGGCGTCACCATCATCAAGCTCCGGGATGAGGAGGACGTCTACCGAAAGACGGAGGTCTATGTAGGAGGGCATCCCCTGCCCAATGAGGAGGGCATCCGGGGCTGCCAGCGGATGATCGACATCGCAGAGCAGATGGGGCCGGACGACCTGCTGCTGCTGGGCCTTACCGGCGGGTGCTCGGCGCTGATGGGCTACCCGGTGGAGGGAACCACGCTGGAGGATCTGCAGGAGGCCACGGATGTGATGCTGAAGGCCGGGATGTGGGTCATGGACATCAACGACATCCGGGGGCATCTGTCCCGCATGAGCCGGGGGAGGCTGGGGCAGCACATCCACGGAGCCAAGATCCTCTGCTTTGAGATCTGGGACGCCGTGGGGCTGGATGATATCACCGATTACACGGAGCCGGTACCCATTATGGGGACCCCTGTGGGCTACGACACCGTGACCTTCGAGGACATCGGGGCCATCCTCCGCAAGTACCATATCGAGGACAAGCTGCCCCGCAACGTGGCCCGGTATCTGCTGGACTATGACCCGGCGCAGGAAACGCCCCAGACCATGACCAACGATGTGGATTACTATATCGTCAATACCCTGCCGGACTCCTGCCAGGCGGCGCTGGAGGCGGCGGAGGAGATGGGAATACCCGCCCATGTGCTGACCACCTACGCCGAGGGGGAGAGCCGGGACTACGGCACCTTTATGGCCTCACTGGCCCATGAGGTGGTGAAGAACGAACGACCCTTCCGGGCGCCCTGCTTCCTGTTCTCCGCCGGGGAGACTACCACCGCTATTCCTGACAGCAGCCTTATCCGGGGCCATGGCGGCCCGTCACAGGAAATGACGGCGGCCTTTGCCGTGGCAGCGGAGGGGTTGAAGAATGTGTGCCTGCTGTCCATGGACAGCGAGGGTACCGACGGCACCACCCCGGTGGCAGGCGGCCTGACCGACGGCACCACCGGGACTGCTGCCGCAGAGCGGGGCATCGACCTGCGGAAGGCGCTGCGGGAGCACGCCGCCTATGAGGCGCTGGAGCCGCTGGGGGATACGGTGCTCACCGGGAACACGGGAACCAATTTGTGCGATTTTAATGTACTGTACATCGGTACACAGGAGTAAGGAGGAACTATTATGAAAATTCAGGATTTGCGGGCCAGAGAGATCATCGACTGCAAGGGAAAGCCCCTGCTGGAGGTGGATATCATCACCGAGGATGGCACCATGGGCCGGGCAGCGTCCCCCTCCGGTATCTCCGCCGGGGAACACGAGGCTATGGTGCTGCGGGACGGTGACCGGAGCCGTTATGACGGCAACGGCGTCCGCAAGGCCGTGGAGATGGCGGAGAAGGTGGTCCTGCCTGCCATCCGGGGCATGGACGTGCTGGATCAGCAGGCGCTGGACCGCCGTCTCATGGAGCTGGACGGCACCCCCAACAAGTCCCGTCTGGGGGGCAATGTCACGTACAGCACGTCGCTGGCGGTCATGCGGGCCGGATGCCAGCTGCGCCATGTGTCCCAGTACCGCTATCTGAACCCCGGTGACATCCGCACCATCCCTCTGCCCACCTCGGATATGTTCGCCGGAGGCAGCTATGAGGACGACACCATGCCGGTGCAGGAGACCACCATTGTTCCCTATAAGGCATCCTCCATCGCTGAGGCTACGGAGATCCTCTGCAAGGTCTATAAGAAGCTGCCGGAGGTCATCCGGGAGTTTCAGGGGGGCCGCCGTCCGGAGATCGGCGCCATGTCGGAGTATATGGCCCCCAGCACCGATTTCATGGACTGTCTGGATATCCTCTATGAGACGGCCAAGCGCTGCCGCTGCGAGGAGAAGATCGCCTTCCATATGGACTGCGCTTTCAGCGAGATCTACGACGCCAAGCGGGGTACCTATCACTACTGCGGCCGGGAGGTGGATCTGGACGAGATCATCGGCTTCCTGAAGCAGGCCACGGAGAAGTATAACTTCCTCTACATCGAGGATCCGGTGGACGAGAACGACTGGGAGGGCTGGGTGAAGGCCGCCAAGGCGCTGGATCGCACCACCCTCTGCGGCGACGACCTCACCGTCACCAACATCGACTATCTTCGCAAGGCGCTGGACATGGGGGCCTGCGGGGCCTTCGTCTTTAAGCCCAATCAGGTGGGGACCGTCACGGAGGCTATGGAAGCCCAGCGGTATGCCGTGGAGCACGGAATGTTCTCCATTCCCTCCATCCGGGCGGGCGGCGTCAGCGACGACCCTGTGGCGGACATGGGCATCGCCGGCGGAGCGGCGGCGGTGAAGCTGGGCCCGCCCAAATTCGGTCACGCCATTCACATCGTCAACTCTCTGCTGCGGGCGGAGACGGAGCTGCCGGCAGCCAAGCCCTTCGACTTCTCGCCCTTCGTGAAGTTCTGAGGTACTTGCCCCTATTGTAAGAGATACTAAGGGAAAATACAAGATTTTTTACAAAATAGTTAATGAAATCGGATACGGCGTAAAAATATTTTTACCAATTTGCTCTCTACACCCCCTCAAGTAGGAGACCGCAGCGGACGCAGAACACGGCGGCGCTGCGGTCTCCCTGCGAAAAAACGGCTTGCGCCGGGGCGGTGGATGCACTATAATAAACTATGATAATATGATAACAAAAAAATCCCGTGCAGGGAGATCCGGGAGGGAAGCACAGTGGAACTGGAGCTGAGGCAGGAGCAACAGCTGTCCATGCGGCAGCTGCATAGTCTGCGGCTGCTGCAAATGGGGCGGCTGGAGATACGGGAGTATCTGGAGAGTGTGGCGCAGGAGAACCCCACGGTGGAGCTGGAGCTGCCCCACGAGGAGGAGCCTCTGACCCGGCAGGCCGAGCGCTGGCTGGACCGCTGGCGCTGGCTGGAGGAAAACGACCGCCAGAACAGCTACTATGAGCGGCCCAATCAGGAGGAAGAGGACTCCCCCATGAACCGTATCGGCACCGACGGCGGTTTGGCGGAGACGCTGGAGAGCTTCCTGTGCCGCCAGATCGCCGGGCTGGAGGTGCCGGAGCGGCAGCGGCAGCTGCTCTACTATCTGGTGGGCTGTCTGGAGGACAGCGGGTATCTCACCACACCGCCGGAGGAGCTGGCCGCCGGGGCCGGTGTGCCGGAGGAGGAGCTGCGCCGCAGCATCGCACGGCTGCAGACGCTGGAGCCGGCGGGGGTGGGGGCTGCGGATCTGAGCCAGTGCCTGTACCTGCAGCTGCAGCGCATCGGAGATGACGGCCCCGCCACCCAGATCGTGCTGCATCATCTGGAGGCGCTGGCCAGGAACCGCTATCACCAGATCGCACAGACCCTGCACATCTCGCAGGAGGAGGTGCGCCGGGCCCAGCAGCGCATCCGGCAGCTGGATCCCCGGCCGGGGCGACAGTTCAGCCCGCCGGAGCCGGCCCCCATGGTGTACCCGGATGTGTTTGTGGTGGAGCAGGAGGGGGAGTTCGTCTGCGACGACCACCGGCGTCCGGCCCCCATGCTGCATCTGAACCGGTATTATCAGGATCTGTACCGCCAGACGGATGATCCGGAGGTCAAAAAGTATCTGGCGGAGAAGCTGGTGCAGGCGGAGAACGTGTTGTTTGCCCTGCGGCAGCGGGAGAGCACCATGCTGCGCTGCGCCCGGTTCGTGGCGGCGGGGCAGCAGGCATTTTTCCGAGACGGCCCCCGTGCCCTGCGGCCCATGTACATGACGGAGGCGGCACAGGCGCTGGACGTGCATCTGTCCACCGTCAGCCGTGCGGTGAAGGATAAGTACCTCCAGTGCCGGCAGGGGGTGTTCCCCCTGAGCTACTTTTTCTCCGCTCCGGCCCCGGACGGCAGCGATGTCAGCCGCCGGGCGGTGCTGCTGCAGCTGCGGGAGCTGATCGACGGGGAGGACAAGGCTCATCCCCTGTCGGATGAAAAGCTGCGGTGCCTGCTGGAGCAGAAGGGCTGTGTTTTGTCCCGGCGCACCGTGGCCAAGTACCGGGAGGAGCTGGGCATCCCCGGCACGGCGGGCCGCCGGGAGTAACGGCATAAGCTTATTTTTCAAGCAGCAGCGGGGAGCCGGATGGCTCCCCGCTGCTGCTTTCACCTGTGGGAGTGGGATTGGATCACTTCCGCAGCACGGTGTACTTGTCCATAAGCTCGTGGTTGATCTCCACGCCGAGGCCCGGCTTCTGGGGCACGACGATGTAGCCGTCCTTATCCACCACCAGAGGCTCCGTGAGCATCATGTCACGCACCTCGTAGGGCCAGTAGGGGGGATCGTAGCAGTACTCGATGAAGGGGCAGTTGCTGACGGCGCCCGCCATATGCAGGGCGGCGGCCATACCCATGCCGTGAGTCCAGGTGTGGGGGGTGTAGATCTTGTTCTCCGCCTCCGCCATGGCCGCCACCTTCCGATTCTGCACGAAGCCGCCGGAGAGCACCACGTCCATCTGATAGATGTCGAAGCAGTTGTGCTTGATGAGGTCACGGTACTCGTGGACCTGAGCGTTCAGCTCGCCGCCGGCCACATGGAGGGTGGTGCGCTTGCGCAGCTCTGCCAGTCCCTCGAAGTCGTAGCCGTACAGGGGCTCCTCGATCCACTCGATGCCGATCTCCTCGAAGGCACGGCACACGTTCAGAGCCTTCTTCAGATCCCACTTGGCCACGGACCGCTTGCCGGTGAAGAACCAGCCCTGATTGGCGTCCACGGCGATCTTCAGCTTGTCGCCTACCCGCTTTTTGATCTCGGCGATGATACGGACGTCCTCGAAGGGATCGTCGTGGTGAGCACGGAGCTTCATCATCTTGAAGCCCTCGGCAATATACCGCTCAGCGTCCTCCACACGCTCCTCCACGGACTTCAGGGAGCCGGTGCTGGCGTAGGCCAGAACCTTGTCCTGCACGCCGCCCAGCATCTTATAGATGGGGAGATTGGCGTATTTGCCCAGTGCATCCCACACGGCTACCTCCACGCACCAGGGGCGGTAGGCGTACAGGGAGGCGTTGACGAGGCCGGTGTTGATGGCCTCTACCTGCGTGATCTCCTTGCCGATGACCAGCGGGCGGATGTGGGTGTCCCAGATACCCGCCAGCAGCTGGGAGGAGTCGCAGGCGGCACCGTAGCCGTGGATACCGTCATCGGTGATGATCTCAGCGATGGTAACGAACAGCTTGGTCTCCGGATTGCCGGGGTTCCAGGTGGAGGGGAAGGGATGGGGCAGGGGGACTTCCACTACCTGCAGCTTAGCGTCGATAATTTTCACGGTTATATCCTCCTATTCGTGTCCAAGAGTTGGATGGGATCAGGCGGCGTCCTGAGCGGCCTTGGCATCCTTGCCACGGCCCACGTGCTTGTTCAGCAGGAAGGACACCAGGCAGATGAGCACCAGCGTGATGGCAAGTCCCACGAAGGCACCGCCTTTCATCAGGCCGCTGACGATATAGCCTACCAGAGACGAGCCGGCTACCGTCAGGGCGTAGGGCAGCTGCGTTCTCACGTGGTCGATGTGGTCGCAGGAGGAGCCCATGGAGGACATGACGGTGGTGTCGGAGATGGGGGAGCAGTGGTCGCCGAAGATACCGCCGGACAGCACCACACCGATGGCCATGCCTACGGGGGCGCCGATGGAGATGGCCAGGGACACGGCGATGGGGATGAAGATGGCGAATACGCTCCAGGAGCTGCCGGTGGAGAAGGAGGTCAGGCAGGCAGCGATGAAGATGATAGCGCACATAGAGGTGGGGGTCAGGAAGCTCTCGCAGGTGCTGACGATCCAAGTGGAAGTGCCGCAGGCGGAGCAGATGCTGCCGATGCCCCAGGCCAGCATGAGGATCATCAGGACCTCCATCATGCCCGTGCAGCCCTCGATGAAGGTGCTCAGGGCCTTCTTGAAGTTCCAGACCTTGGTGATCATGCCCATGATGATGGCGGAGATGGAGGCCAGAATGAAGGCGGTATCCAGCGCCCGCAGGGAGCTGCCGTTGGCCAGCGCACCAAAGATGCCATTGGTCTTGATGTCACCGGTGTAGAACAGGCCCACGAAGATGAACACCAGCAGCACGATGACGGGAACCAGCATATTCCAGATGGAGGGCTTGGCACCTTCCGGAAGCTCCTCCTGCTCGACCTCACGGCGGATCTCGGCGCCGTCACGGAACAGCTTGCCGGTGAGCAGCGCACGGTCCTCGGCCTTCTTCATGGGGCCGTAGTCCCAGCCGGTGACGGCGATGATGAGCACCATGAGGATGGAGCCGATGGTGTAGTACTGATAGGGGATACCGGCCACAAAGTCTGTCTGGGGGTTGCCGGTATAGCCGGTGGAGGTGTAGAAGGTGGCGATGAGGCCGATGATGTAAGCGCCCCAGGCGGAGATGGGGAACAGAGTGGGGACGGCCGCCGTGGTGGAGTCCACGATGTAGGCCAGCTTCTCACGGGAGACCTTTACCTTATCGGTAAAGCTGCGGCAGATGGGGCCTACCAGCACGGGGTTGGTGGAATCGGAGAACCAGACGAACACGCCGCCCAGCCAAGTCAGCACCTGAGCGCCCCGGCGGGTCTTGCCGGCGCCGCGGCTGACGGCATTGGCGAAGGCTTGGGCGCCTCCGTTCTTTTCCAGCAGCAGCGACAAACCGCCGCAGAAGGTGGTCAGCGCCAGGATGCGCTGGTGGTCGGTATCCTCGAAGCCGGGGAGGATGTAATCGAAGAAGGTGCTGTAAAAGCCCTCCCACAGATTACCGCCGCACAGCATCACGGCACCAACGAACACGGCAATGAACAGGGACAGCACGACCTGGCGTGTGATGACCGCCAGGACAATGGCCAGCAGAGGGGGAACGATGGCCAATAGGGTAGGTGAAAACTCCATATGTCGTCCTTTCCTCACTCGAAGAGTGAAACATAAATTCTGCGGTCCGTGGACCGTCTGCCCATAGTAATAGCAAGTGACGTGCCAGTCTGAGAAACGGCGATTTTTCGGGGATTTTGGGGGACGGTAAAAGCAATGAGTTCCATTTTGTCAAAATTATTTGATTTCACATCCGGATACTGGTGTTTTCTGTCAAGAGAATTTGACAAATCCGGAGAAATATGAAGAAATTGTAAAAAATTGACGTATGGGGGAGTACTTGTGGGGGCTACTCCGAAGGCAGATGCTTTGCCAGAAGTGGTTGATTACCTCCGGCGGGTATAGCTTTCCCCTGATCGCAGCAGAAAGCCTGCACCGTCGTGCCAGCCGCTTGTACGGCACGAAAACCGGCTGACACGACGGTGACGGCGACGCACCCGTGGCAATCCGTCCCCTATGGCAGAGCGGTAGATTTCTTCGACTGACCGCCGCAGGCACGTTCTTCACATCCGGTCTGCGGACAGATCGCAGCCGCAGCCGGAAGCATCCGTCATCGCCACAACAGGGGCTTCCCCTTGATTCCGGCGGCGGGGTCTGGTATAATATTTGGGATTTTTCCCCGGCGGAGAGGTCAGAAAGCGAGTGATACCATATGCCTTTTCAGAAAATGACCATCGATGATATTCCGGTGATCGCACCATACTTCCGCTTCGTCACCACCAACACCTGCGACTTCACCGTAGGCGGGATGTTCATGTGGCGGGACTACTTCCACATGGCGTGGCAGGTGGAGGACGGCGTGCTGTACTCCACCCTCACCGGTGAGGACGGAAATCTCTACTACAACCTGCCATTGGGGGAGGACATCCCCGCCGGACTGCGGCAGTGTCTGGCCCGCCACCCGGAGCGGCCGGTGCGGTTCTGCACCATCCCGGAGGCGGATCTGCCCCTGTTCCGGGAGCTGCCGGGCCGGGTGGAGATCACGGAGGAGGAGAATTTTGCCGACTACCTGTACTCCGCTGAGGAGATGATCCAGCTGTCCGGCAAGAAGTTCAGCGGCCAGCGCAACCACATCAGCCGTTTCCTCCGTACCTGCCAGAGCTGGAGCTTCGAGCCGCTGGACAGCACCGACGCAGCGGAGGTGGAGGCCTTTTTCCACACCCTGAACAAAAAACTCAACTACGCCCCCGGAGAGGCGGCGGAGGAAAACCACAAGGTACAGGAGGTGCTGGAGCATCTGGATCAGTACGGTCTGGTGGGCGGCGTCCTCCGGGCTGACGGGGCCATCGTGGGCTTCACACTGGGGGAGGTGCTGCGGGACACCCTGTATATCCACATCGAGAAGGCGGATCGGGACTACCCCGGCGCCTATCAGATGCTGTGCCGCCAGTTCTGCACCGCCTATGCCGACGGTCTTGCGTATGTGAACCGGGAGGAGGACATGGGGGATCTGGGCCTGCGGAAGGCCAAGCGGGATCTGCACCCGGTGACGCAGCTGAAGAAGTACACCGTGGAGGTGTGGTGACTGTTCCCCTCCTGCGGACAAAACGGTTGCGCCGTGCCGCAGAATGAAGTATAATCAAAGAGCATTCCATGAAAAAATGACAGGAGGCATTTCTCATGCAAAAACTGGAGAAACAATTTCACATCCACTGTGTGGAGGGCGACGTGGGCCGGTATGTGATCCTGCCCGGCGACCCCGGCCGCTGCGAAAAAATCGCCGCCCTGTTTGACAACGCACACTTCGTGGCCCGGAACCGGGAGTACACCATCTACACCGGCACCCTGCTGGGGGAGAAGGTCTCCGTCTGCTCCACCGGCATCGGCGGCCCTTCGGCCGCCATCGCCATGGAGGAGCTGCACAATATCGGCGCCGACACCTTTATCCGGGTGGGTACCTGCGGCGGCATCGATCTGGATGTCCGCTCCGGCGACGTGGTGGTGGCCACCGGCGCCATCCGCTTCGAGCACACCAGCCGGGAGTATGCGCCCATCGAGTACCCCGCCGTGGCCAACTTCGAGGTGACCACAGCGCTGGTGGAGGCGTCTCGTGCGCTGGGCAAGCGAACGCAGGTGGGCGTGGTGCAGTGCAAGGATGCCTTCTACGGTCAGCACAGCCCCGCTAAGATGCCGGTGTCCTATGAGCTGCTGAACAAGTGGGAGGCGTGGAAGCGTCTGGGCGTCAAGGCCAGCGAGATGGAGTCCGCTGCCCTGTTCGTGGTGGCGGATGCGCTGGGCTGCCGCTGCGGCTCCTGCTTCCATGTGATTTGGAATCAGGAGCGGGAGGCCGCCGGTCTGGATCAGGACATGAGCGAGGACACCACCTCCGCCGTGCAGGTGGGCGTGGAGGCCCTGAAGCGCCTCATCGCCGCCGATCGGTTCCAGAAGGAGCAGTAAGGGGACAAGGGCATAAAACTCCCTGTGGGGCTGGTGGAGCAAGGAGGGCATAACGATGTGGAAGCAGAATCGATCATTATTCGCCTACTTCCGATTCATGGGCTATGTGATGATGATTGTGGGCATCTACCTGATCGTAAACGGGATTGGAGACTATGCAGGCCAATCCCGTCAGAAGGATTGGATCCCCATAGAGGCCACGGTCACGGATGTCTCCAGCGAAGAAGACACTTCCTCAACACTGCATAGCAGCCACAGTACCTACTACATTATGGCATATGAGTATGCCGTGGACGGAGAAACCTATACGGGCCGAACAGGACGTATGTCATCGCCCCGTCTGGTCGGTACTGTCATTACCGTGAAATATAACCCGGAAGTGCCGGAAGAGAATACGGAGATTCTCTCTCCCAATACCCACAATCTGCTGGTCCTTTTGATTTTGGGAACGGCCATCGCAGTGGTGGGCTTTTTCCTCTCTGGGGTGCTGGAGCTACTTCGCAGCCTTCTGCGAAGGACGCACACAGAGGAACTGAAGAAATCGGTTCCGGAGACAGACACGGGATTTGATTCATCGGCCATTGCAAAAATCCCGGCGAAGCAGTGGGTTCCCCGACTTGCGGCTTGGCTTCTTGCGTTCGTTGCCGTTATCCTTTTCGTGAAATTTTTCCTTACGTCGGGAGCTGCGGACTTGGATGAGTTCCGCAATGCCGCAGTGGCGACCGGCTACACCGCTGTGGACTCCACGGAGGACGTTCGCCAGAGATGGGGCGTCGGGTCCATGTTGATCCGCTCTGTTTCTGTGCATGAGGACTCCTTGCGGTTAGACTTCTGTAGGCTGGATTCCGCAGACGGCTGCCGCCGCATCTATGCCGCTGCGACCCTCCCAATCACCGGTGAGGTGACGGAGAGCAATACCTTTACTGGTCAGGTCTATGCCGTGGACAGCCCCACGAATTTCGCAGCAAAGATTCGTGGCGGCAGGATGATGCTTTATGTTTTTACCACGCAGGAGGACAAGGCCGATGTGCTTGCGTTTCTGGAATCTGTGGGCTGGTGGAGCGAATAAGAGGGCGAAAATCCCATATACGGGATGCCAAGGGAATAAAGAACAAGGCTGGCAGGTCAATGACCTGCCAGCCTTGTTCTTTCGGCGTTGATGGATACTTGCTGCGCCCGATGGCACCTCGTTATACACGCAGAGAATTTTCCGCATTGGAAAGGGGCCTCTTACGTCTCCTCAAAGAGACTGGCCTGATAGGGCAGGGGGGAGCGCCCGATCTGACGGAACTGGGCGACGTTTTCCTCCGCCAGTGCGTCACAAATGGCCATTTTTCGGATGATATTTTTCACGGTGCTGTCCAGCGCCGTCCCCTCCCGATAGTCGGCGGGGAAGATGAAGTCCACCCGGCCCTTGCTCAGCAGATCCTCCACCCCCTGACGGTTTTCCTCCTGATACACGGCGATGGCCTGCCCGCCGTAGGCCCGCATCATCTTCATGCACGGCACGTCCGACAGGCCGTCCCCCACATAGATCATGTTGGTGAAGGGGATGCGCTTGCTGTCGTCGGGCATGGAGTCGTTGAGGGTCTTGTCGTCGGACACATCCAGCACACCCTTATTGATACGGTAGACGAACTGGGTCTTGTTGGTGAAATTCACGTCCAGCTTGGGCCAGCAGGCCAGCCCCTCCTCGTTGTAGAAGAACTCGCAGGCGTAGATCTCCCGGAACTCGTGGGCGATGCCGCTGCCCTCGATGATCTCCCGCAGGCCGGAGGAGATGACGTAGTGTTCGATCTCCACCTCCAGTTGCCGACCGAAGTCATTGATGCGGCGGAACCACTCCCGCACGCCGGGAAAGAGCACCATGTCCCGTCCGCAGCGCACCAGAAAGTCCCGGTCCAGCCGCCGGTTCTGCTCCCGGCACTCATGGATCATGGTGTACATATAGGCCAGCAGGCCGTCCATGTGGTTGTCCCGGCCGAAGGAGTTGGCCTTCTGCCAGAACTGGGCCGGGGTATATCCCAGCGCCGGGATGAAGGTGTAATTCTCCATGTCCGTGGTACACAGGGTCTTGTCAAAATCGTACAACAGGGCGATGATGGGGCGGGTCATAGTGTCACTCCTTTGATGGGTTGGATAGCAGATAGCAAGCAGGGGCGGCTCACAGGAGCCGCCCCACGGTATTTAGTGTTCGCTGTTATAGTTGCGCCCGAACTTCAGGTCGTCCAGATTGAAGTCCGCCGAGAAGGGGGACTCCGTCTTGGCGGGCTCCTCCGCCGGGGCCTCCTGCGGGGTGGGTTCTTCTGCCGGAGCCTCGGCTTCCTCTGCGGGAGCTTCCTCCACCGGTGCGGCGGGCTCCTCCGCAGCGTCTGCCACGGGGACACGGCCCTCCTCCGAGGCGGGCAGGGTCACAGGCTGGCCCTCCTCCACCTCTGCCTCCGGCAGAGAGCGCAGGAAGCTCACCTGCTGGGCGCAGAGGTCTGCGCTGCGGCGCAGGAAATCGGACAGGCTGTTCTGGGCCATGGTCAGCTTGTGCTGGGCCTGCGCCACCTGCTGCTCCAGCTGGGCCACCTGCCGGTTGGCCTCCTCCTGAGCGTCCGAGAGCATCTTGTCTCGCTGGGCCTGTGCGTCGGAGACCATCTGGGCCGCCATCCGCTGGGCCGACAGCAGGGTGGAGCGCATGGCGTCCTCGGTGGCCCGATACTCCTCCACCTTCTCCGCCAGCACCTTCAGCTTGGCCTTCAGGG
>ERZ857801.2149-NODE-2149-length-17587-cov-6.333105_pt1 | contig 17587 bp, 17 predicted proteins | sample MGYA00519762_ERZ857801 | MGnify/ENA primary metagenome ERZ857801 (study PRJEB31778, sample SAMEA3449368) | human gut metagenome | biome: human gut; feature: human-associated habitat; material: faeces | place: United Kingdom | collected 2010/2012 ...
GCGAAAACTTTCCACAACCTGATATAGGGGCAGTCTGCCCTTTTTCAGGAAATGGAGCAGAAATGCAAAGGAATACTGGCTATTTTCCGACAGAATCGCTTGAACCATGTGGAAATCGTCTGTTTTCTCGCTCGGCGCTGAATGAAGGTTATTTATTCAGAGGTTCCTTAACTTCCCAAAAGCTCGCTTCCATTCCCATAACCCGGGAGCTCAAAATTCCTTTTCTCTCTACTGCGCGTTTAGACGCTTCTTGCAGGATCGTTGACTTTACTTTATGGATTGAATATGGTATGATATAAACAATATAATGTGGAGGAAGAAACTGGTGGAATAGGCGGGGGTAAAGATCTTGATGAGAAAATGGGGTGCAATAGTGACAGCGGATATCTGTCTGGCAGGAGATGCCATCGAATGGAGAGAGAAAACAGCAGCAGCCTTGGTGGACGAAACGGACTATTTAGCGCACAAAGGCGGGGAGCGCGGCAATATCGGGAAATCGACCTCCGTATGTAAGGGTGAATAGATTGTGTTTTATCAGGAAGATGTGATTCTGCGTGCGAACGTGGGAGAAAAAGCTTGCCCGGGCGATGTAGATGTGCACTCTCTAGGTATGTGATGGATGTGCGTATACTGCTGAATGAGAATTCGAAACTGTATCATCTGCTTACGCTGGAGATGGACGGGTTTGACGGTGCGTGTTTTGCCGTGCAACGTACAGCGTTGGAGAACGCCAGAGGCGTTTCTGCAGGACGACCCGGTGCAGAATTTTTCTCGTGCGCTGCGTGCGCAGGGTGACTGCATTTGGATTGCACCGCGCAGATGCGCCGCTTACCTCGCCGAATAGCAAGCAGGACATTCGCTTTACGGTGCTGAGTCGAGCATACTGGTGTGCGGACACCTTTGGACGCACGCTGATGTGTCTTGAACATCAAGCGTACTGCAATTTCGATGTTGTGGTGGCCGAAGACGGCGTGTGGTCGGTCTGTGCGGATGTCGTGCGGGAGTACGGGAACTCTCTGGTGCTGACGCATCTGCCGCTCGGACGGGACGCAGGACGTAACGTGGTTGCTAATGCAGCGATGGCAGTCACCAAAGAGCCTTGGTGGGTTTTTCTTGATTTTTGTCGACTATTTCGAGGTGCTGGTGCAGACCATCCGTGCAATCCCGGGCTGCTCATTGACCGTCAGCGTGGCAGTGGAGGCCGCTGCTCTGGCGTACATCGCTGAGATGCTGGAAAATTGCGTTCTTGGAACATTTTCAATGGTACGCCAGTGTATAGACAACACTTTTGCTATTTAGCCTGTAATGTGCTGGCGAGAGAATTGCTCCGGGTGGGCTGAATGATATCGATGTCGATAGGGGGCAGGAGACGGAACTGAAGGCAATAAGATTGCAAAAGCAGGAGCACTTGGATATAATAACAAAAGGTGTCGAATGAATTTGATGTAAGCTGAAAAAGAGAATACAGAGTATCGCGTGTCTTGGGAATACAGGCGGCATTCTGTGTCCTGTTCATCAATATTGCAAAAAGACGATTAGCTACGGAGGTTGCTGTGGTCAAAAAGAATCAAAGTTTTTTCAATGCGGTCAATGCCGCTATTGATGCGTTCATTATTATTTTTTCATATTTCTATTCCGTATGGCTCTGGCTTGTGACCATACGCGGGGATAATTTCAATGCAGCGATTTCCGTCCGCAACGATTCCGCGGAACTGGTGCTCCTGTTTGCGGTGCTGATGCTGCTTATCTATCGCAGCCTGAGGCTGTACGGGTCGTTCCGATTCAAAACCATTTGGCAGGAATTCTGGACGCTTGCCCGTGCGAATGCCATCGGAATGCTCGCTCTCGGCACAGCCCTGTATGTGTTTCGGATGGAGGATTTTTCCCGTGGCGTGCTCGTGGTCTTTTTTGTGCTGTGCACGGCGCTCCAGATGCTCAAGCGTGTGGTGCTGCGCACGTTCCTGCGCAGTGTCCGGCACCGCGGATACAATCAGAAGCACGTTCTCCTCATCGGCGGCGGAGCGCTTGCACGCCGGTTTCTGAATGATGTAAAAAATCATCCGCAGACGGGGATCTGCGTGGACGGTTATCTGGCCGAGCGGGAGAATCCGGAGCTGGAATGCCCCTATCTGGGCGGCTATGATAAGATCGAGACCCTGCTGGACGGAGCGTATTTCGATGAAACGGTGATCGCGCTCGACTTTTCGTCGGAGGAAAAGTGGGAGGGAATTTTCCGGAATTGCGAGAAGCAGGGAGCGAAAGTTTCGGTCATTCCGGTCTTCAACGGGTTTATCTCGGGAAATCCCATGGTGGATGTCGTCGGCAGCTGCAAACTCATCAATTTCCGGATCAGCCCGCTTGATATGATGGGAAATGCCGTCATCAAACGATGCATGGATATTGCGGGAGCGCTGGTGCTGATTGTGCTGACCGGCCCGCTCATGCTGTTTGCCGCCATCGGAACAAAATTGTCCAGTCCGGGGCCGGTTCTGTTCAAGCAGGAACGCATGGGCCTGAATAAGCGCCGGTTCGTCATGTACAAATTCCGTTCCATGCGCGTGAACGCAGAAGAAAAGACAGGCTGGAGTAAGGACGTAGACCCCCGGAAGACAAAATTCGGCAGTCTGATGCGCAAGACGAGTATCGACGAGCTGCCGCAGTTCTTCAATGTGCTGAAAGGCGACATGAGCCTCGTCGGCCCGCGGCCGGAGATCCCGTACTATGTGGAACAGTTCAAGGAGAGCATCCCGCAGTACATGATGAAGCATCAGGTGCGTCCGGGCATCACGGGCTGGGCGCAGGTCAATGGATACCGGGGCGATACCAGCATTGAGGAACGCATCAAATGCGATATGTGGTACATCGATCACTGGAGCGTCTGGCTCGATATCAAAATTCTGTTCCGAACCGTGTTCGGAGGTTTGGTCAACAGCGAAAAATTGGTGAAATGAGTGGGGAGAAAGTTATGATACATTTCAATGTTCCGCCGTTTGTCGGAAAAGAAATTGAATATATGCAGCAGGCGATCAATGAGCATAAAATCTGCGGTGACGGCCGGTTCACAAAGCAGTGCAGTGCCGAGCTGGAACGTCTGACCGATACCTCCAGAGCTTTTCTGACGACTTCCTGCACACACGCGCTGGAAATGGCTGCAATTTTATGTGACATCCGGCCGGGCGATGAAGTGATTATGCCGTCATTTACATTTGTATCGACAGCGGACGCGTTTGTTCTGCGCGGTGCAACCTGCGTATTTGTTGATATCCGGTCGGACACGATGAACATTGATGAAAAGCTGATCGAGTCTGCAATCACGGAGAAGACGCGTGCGATTGCCCCGGTGCATTACGCGGGCGTTTCCAGTGAAATGGATAAGATCATGGAGGTCGCGGACAAATACGGCTTGAAGGTCGTGGAAGATGCGGCACAGGGAATCTTTGCCTCTTACCATGGAAAACCTCTCGGAACGTTCGGTGATTACGGGTGCTTCTCGTTCCATGAGACAAAAAACGTATCGATGGGAGAAGGCGGCGCTCTGTTGATCCGCGATGCGCAGAATATCGAAAGAGCCGAGATCATTCGGGAAAAGGGAACGGACCGCTCCAAATTCTTCCGCGGACAAATCGATAAATATACATGGATCGATAAAGGTTCTTCGTACCTTCCCAGCGAGTTGAATGCGGCGTACCTGTGGGCGCAACTGGAACGAGCGGATGATGTTTGCAGCAAACGAATGGCCGTTTGGGAGAGGTATCACGCCGAGTTTGAGGATCTTGAACGACGGGGTTACCTTGCCCGGCCGATCATTCCGGAAGGCTGTAAGCACAATGCGCACATGTATTATATTAAATTGAAGGATTTGCAGGAGCGCACTCGTTTTATTGACCATATGAAGAAGAACGATATTCTTGCCGTGTTCCACTATATCCCGCTTCACGATGCACCCGCTGGAAGGAAAATGGGCCGTTTTTCCGGGGAAGACCGCTATACCACAAAGGAGAGCGAGCGGCTGGTCCGCCTTCCGCTGTATTATTCCATTACAGAAGAAGATCAGACAAAAGTGATCCGGACTGTCAAAGAATTCTTCCGTTGATCACAAAGGAGTTTTCATGCTGCTAACCGCACAAAAGAACAATCGTTTCGCGACCATCTTTGCCGCAGCCGTTATACTGACGGCAAGTTTTGATATTTTTCTGGCGTTTGATGTTGCCGGCTTTACGGTGCGGGCGGCGCAGATTCTGGCGATCGGGCTTTACGTACCGGCGCTTTGGAATGCGTTCAAAGAACGGAAAATCGCCCTGCCGCACGGATGGAAGCCGCTGCTTGTGTGTCTGGCAGCTCTGTTTGCCGCAACATTTCACTCGCAATGGTATGTAAAAAATATTGCGTACGATATCTGGCTTTTGAGTCTGGTCGCCATCGTATGGGCGTTTACGCAACTGTTCTCGGATCCGGATTCCGCAAAGCGGCTGTTCCGGATTTATTTGATCGTTTTCGATCTGATGGCGGTTCTGGGAATCGTTCAGTTTTTGTTGGCGTTTTTCAGAATTGGCGAGTTTTTCCTGACACAGTATCTCGTGTACTGGTCGATTCCGCGCGTGAACGGATTCATGTATGAGCCTTCCTATTACGCGACCTATATGATCATGGGATGGGCAGTCTGTGCGAGTCTGCTGAAAGAGGAAAAAGCCCGCTTGTGCGGTGTTCCTATCAAAGCGTCTTTCCTTCTGATTTCGGTCGGCGTGATTTTGAGCTCCTCTCGCATGGTCTACGGCTGTATGGTTTTGTGGGGGGGCTATTATGGACTGACGTGGTTGGCGGACGTGTTTCGTGCACGAAAATTGTCAGCGGCGGCAATCAAAAAGCTGCTTTGGCAGGGTAGCGTGTGGGTCATTGCGCTGATGTATTGGATCTTCGTTACGATATTCGGAGTTCCGACCCCGCCGCCCGGCGGCAACCAGATCGGTGGTCTGCCGGAAAAGGACAGTGTTTCCGATATCATGTTTCAGGGCCTTGGCGCCGATGGAAATTCGGCCAATGTTGACGAGAGGACAACAGCGTGGAAATATACGTTCGGGGTGTTTGCAAAGTCTCCGCTGCTGGGATGCGGCCTGGGTGCCGTAACCGATGAAGCCCGTCTTGCGGCGGAACCGGAAAGTAATCCGCTGGGATCCGGCAACGTGCTGTTGGAACTTCTGGCTGCAGGGGGAATTGCAGCGGGTGTCGCTGCGGTCGCATATGTGCTTTCGCTCTTGCGGCCGGGATGGCAGCAGCGGCGCAGTGCAGATGATTCAGCAGCAGTAGTCAGAGCGTTGGGCTTCGGATTGATCGGCATTCTTGTGTTGCTTATGTGGAATGCAACGATTCTGAGGGTGTATTTATGGGTCCACATTGCAGTTCTGTCGATGTGGATGGGAGTATATCAAAGGCAATGGAGCGAAACGAAATGATCAGAGCAGCTCAAATTCTTGGGAAAATGAACCACGGCGGCGCGAAATCGCTCGTGATGGAATATTACCGACACATGGATCGCGATGAGATCCAGTTCGATTTCATTGTGGATGAGGATTCTCAGGCCGTGCCGACGGAAGAGCTGGAGGCACTGGGGGCGAGAATTTATTATGTCGCACCGTATCAGAACATCTGGAAATACCATCGCGATGTGAAGGCAATCTGCCTGAAAAACCGCTATCCCATTGTGCACAGCTATCTCAACACATTGAATGTCTTTCCTCTGTTTGCCGCAAAGTGTGCCGGGGTTCCGGTGAGAATCTCGGAAAATCTGTCGATGGCGCATAAGGGCGAGTGGAAGACGATCATCAAAGAGATGCTCCGTCCGCTCGGGAAATGTTTCGCGACAAATCTGATGTGTTGCGGAGAAGACTGCGGCCGCTGGCTGTTCGGTAACCGCGCATACGATCAGGGGCGCGTGGCACTGTTTAAAACGCCGGTCAATGCGCAGAAAAACGCGTACGATCCGGCTCTCCGGGAGCGCACGCGGAAACAATACGGTCTGGAAGACAAAATCGTTCTGGGGCATATTGCCCGATTCGTTCCGCAGAAAAATCCACTGTTCCTGTTGGATATCGTTGCGGCGGCTTATCGCTTGAATCCGGATGTCCGTCTTCTTCTCATCGGAGACGGCGTACTGAAAAATGAGATGATGCGGAAGATCGAAGATCTCAGCATTTCTCAGGCTGTCGTTTATCTGGGAATCCAGGAGGAAATCGTTCCGCTCTATCAGGCGATGGACGCCTTTTTGCTGCCAAGTTTGTACGAGGGACTGCCAATCGTCGGAATCGAAGCACAAGCAGCGGGTTTGCCGGCGTTTTTTTCGACTGAAGTGACAGAAGAAACCGGCATGACGAAACTGGCCCATTTTCTGCCGCTCACTCTGGACGCCGAAGAATGGGCCCGGAAAATTCTGGATGCTGTAGAACAAAATACCGAACGCCGTTCCCACTGTGATGAGATCAAGCAGGCAGGATTCGACAGCATCGAAGAGAGCCGGCGCTTGAAGGCGTATTATCTGGACGCATTGGGGGCGGCGGAAAAAGGTGGAGCAAAACGATGACTCTTGGCGTTGTTGTGGTACTGTACTGCCCGACTGAGGAAAACCAGCAGGGCATCAGCCGGTATCTTCCGCTATTCCGGAAGGCGGTCCTTGTGGACAATTCTCCGTCTCCGACGGATCACAGCCGGTTTCCCGGTGCGGAATACGTTTTCATGGGCGGGAACCGGGGCATCGGTGCGGCTCTGAACCGCGGAGCGCACTTGCTCCTGGAACAGGGCGTGGACGGATTTGTCACGATGGATCAGGACAGCGTGCTCAGTGAAGAAGTCCTGAAGGCGTACAAAAAAGTGCCGGACGGGCTCGGGGCGGACATCCGGCCGGGATGCCTTGCGCCGCAGTATCTCACGCCGCGCCACGAGGCGCACCCCGAGCCGGGAACACGACAGCTGCTTTGGACAATGCAGTCGGGCGTTCTGTTTTTCCGCAAGGCGTTTCAGACGGCGGGGGATTTCCGAGAGGATTATTTCATTGACGGCGTGGATTACGAATACTGTCTGCGCCTGAAAAAGTTCGGATATGCCGTTTTGCAGTGTAACGAAGCGGTTCTGGTACATGAGCCGGCCACGACCTGCGAGCTGAAACTGGGGGGCAAAGTGCTTCTCCGGTACGGAATCGCAAGCCCGGAACGCTACTATTATCAGATTCGAAACATGATCGCGGTGGCTCTGGAATACCGCTCCCTGCGGGCCTTCCTGGTCGCCGTAGTGAAATTTGGGAAAATCGTGGTTCTTTTTCCCGATAAGAAAAAGTATCTGGCCAGAGCGGCGCAGGGCATCCGGGACGGATTCCGCGGCCGTCTGGGAAGCATTTGACGCGGAGGACGCCATGAATTATAAAATCATTTCCATCCCCACGGTTCCTACACAGGGAATGGGGAGTCTGTCTTTTTTCGAAGCGGAAGAAACAATGGATTTTCCCATCCGCAGAATCTACTACATCCACGGAGTCGAAAAGGACGTCCAGCGCGGCGCGCATGCGCACCGCGCGCTGAAGCAGCTTTTGTTCTGCCCGTACGGCAGAATACTGATCAAATTGGACGATGGCCGGGAGAGACGGGAAGTCCTGCTGGACGATCCCGCGAAAGGGCTTGTCCTGTACCCGGGCCTGTGGCGCGATATGCTCTGGCTGCAGGATGATTCCGTCCTGTGCGTCGCGGCCAGCGAGCATTATAACCCGCAGGACTACATCCGTGATTACGGCGAATTTCTTGAATTTGTGCATCAGAAGGAGGAATGAGGTCATGGAAGTCCCTTTTGTCAGCTTCCGTCCGATGGAAGCAGAACTGAACGAGGAGCTGCATCAGGCATTTCAGCGCGTGCTGGACAACAGCTGGTACATCGGCGGCCCGGAGGATGGCGCGTTTGAGCATGCGTTCGCAGAGTACTGCGGCGTGTCGCATTGCGTGGGATGCGGAAACGGACTGGACGCGCTGTTCCTGATTCTGAAAGCATACGGGATCGGCGAGGGGGACGAGGTCATTGTTCCGTCGAATACGTTCATCGCCACGGCGCTGGCGGTTTCGTATACGGGGGCCACACCGGTTTTCGTGGAGCCGGAACTCGAAACGTACAACATCGACCCCGCCCGCATCGAAGAGAAGATCACGCCGAAAACCAGGGCGATTATGGCTGTGCATCTATACGGACAGCCGGCGCGAATGGACGAGATCTGCGCCGTCGGCAAACGATATGGATTGAAGGTTGTGGAAGATGCGGCGCAGGCGCACGGAGCGCTCTATCGGGGAGTACGCGTCGGCGCGCTGGGCGACGTCGCGGGGTTCAGCTTCTATCCCGGAAAAAACCTCGGCGCGCTGGGCGATGCCGGCTGCGTGACAACGAACGATGCGGCGCTTGCGGTGAAGATTCGCGCGCTGGCCAATTACGGAAGCGATTACAAGTATCATCACATTTACAAAGGCCACAATACGCGTCTGGATGAGCTTCAGGCGGCGTTCCTGCTTGCAAAGCTCCCGCATGTGGACCGTATGAACGAATTCCGCCGCGGCGTGGCGCGGCGCTATCTGGCCGAAATCCGCAACCCGGCGATCACGTTGCCGTCGGTACGGCCGGAGGCTGAGCACGTCTGGCATATTTTTGCAGTGCGCTGTGAGCGCCGTGACGAGCTGGAGGCATTTCTGCTGGAGAGAGGAATCTGCACCAACAAGCATTATCCGACGCCGATGCACCTCCAGAAATGCTATGAAGCTCTCGGCTTCCGGGAGGGCGCGTTCCCGATTGCCGAGACGATCAGCAAAACCGAACTCAGCCTGCCGATGTATTACGGTATGACGGACGAGCAGGTCGCGTTTGTGATCGACAGCCTGAACGAGTTTGCTTGAAAAGGAGACCGACAATGGAATTTCATGTGCTGCCGTACACGGACGAGTGGGAGACCGAATGGGATCGTTTCGTGATGAAGGAGAGCGGAAACGGGACGTTCCTTCACACAAGACGCTTTCTCAACTATCATCCGAAGAAAAAATTCACGGACGCCTCCTTCCTGATTCTGAATGAAAAAAAGGCAATCGCGGCGGTGTGCCCGGCGGCCGCCGTTGTTCAGGACGGGGTCAAAGTGCTTCGCTCGCATCCGGGAAGCACATACGGCGGCCTTGTCATGCGCGCTTCCTACCGGCGTGCCGAGCTTGTGGTCGACATCGTCCGCACGGCGGACGAATACATCGCGGAGAATTTTGGACGGTGCGAACTGAAGGCCACGCCGGATCTGTTCTGCACGGAGGACAGCAGCGCGTACCAGTATGCGCTGTATCAGCGCGGGTATTCGCAGTATCTCGAACTGAGCACATACGTTGAACTGCGGGGAAAGACGGAAGAAAATATCTGGGCGGGGCTGGACCGGAACAAAAAGCGGAACATCAAAGCCTGCCGGGAGCGCGGGCTGCAGCTTCGCAAGCTGGAAACGGATGAGGAGATCGCAGGGTTCCACAGTCTGTTGGAGGGCAATCTGAAAAAGTACGGCGCGGTGCCGGTGCATTCGGTCGCCGACCTGCTGGATTTCAAGAATAGCCGTCTGACAAATGAGACAGTGTTTCTCGGTGCTTTTGACGAAGGACGCATGGTGGCCGCCGGAATGCTGTTCTATTTCGAACAGAGTAGGGTCCTGCACGCGCAGAATCTGCCCACCGATCTGAGCATCACGGAGTACAGCCCGGTGAGCGCATTGTACTATGAGAGTATGCTGCTTGCATTGCGGATGGGCTGTAAGGCCCTCTCCTGGGGGATTTCCACGGAGGACCGCGGGAAAACGCTGAATCTCGGCCTGATCGGCAGCAAGGAAGGATACGGCAGCAATAAAAATCTGTTCCGCACATTTTACAAGGAATATTGAGAGGTGAGCATGGTGAAAGAATACGGCGGGTATCTGCCTTTGGAGCTTCCCCGGAAAGAGGAATATTTTTCTTTCTGTGAAGAGAAGGAACTCCTGCGCCTGAACTGCGGGCGTTCGACCTTTTTCTGCGCGGCCAAAGCGGCAAAGGCGCGGAAGATTTTCGTCCCTTATTTGAACTGCGCCAATTCCACCGATCCGTTTGACGCGGCTGGAATCCCGTATGAGTTCTACCGTCTGGATGAAGATTTGACGCCCAGGGACATCGCTCCAGGCGAAGAAGACGCCGTTTTGTGGATTAATTACTACGGAAATGCAGGCGAAAAACAAAAGCAGAAAGTTTTTGAAACCTATAAAACAGTGATCGTGGACAATTGCCACGCGTTCTTCTCCAAACCCGTTATGAGAGACGGTGTGTACAACTGTTATTCTACGCGGAAGTTTTTCGGTGTGGCGGACGGCGCTTACCTGATTGGAAAGAATTTGCCTTCTTTTTCTCTGGAGGAAAGCTTCTCCGCGGAAGACACACTCTTTATTTTGAAGACGATTGAACTGGGTACAAATGCCCTGTACGCTGAAAATCTCAAAAATGAACAGCGGGTGGCTCAGACGGTTGCAAAAATGTCAAAACTGACAAGGAGGATTCTGTCCTCCGTTGATTATTCTGAGATTCAGAAGATTCGTTTCCAGAATTTTTGCAGACTGCACCGGCAGCTGGAATCACTCAATGAGTTTGCTGTGAATGCAGAAACAAAAACGCATATGTATTATCCGCTTCTGGTTACGAACGACACTTTGCGGACGCATCTTGTGGAAAACAGGATTTATACGCCCACATGGTGGCGGCATGTTCCTGATTTGTGCGGAAATGAGGGCATCGAGAGCAGACTGTCGCGCTATATGCTGATGATTCCGATGGATCAGCGATATAATGAAAGCGATATGGATGATATTGTGACAATCATTCGTAGATTTATCTGAAAGCGTAAGGGAGACGGTTGGAGTTGACGGATAAGCTCAAACAATGGGATGAAAAGATCTGGAAGTTTTTAATGAATACCAAAATTCCATTGCCGAAGCGCCTCGGAAGATTGGCGGCAATGTATTATCCCGATGCAAGAATCCGAAAAAAATATTCTTCCTATATGGGGATTGAAATGGGCGAAGGAAGCTTTGCCAACCTTGGAATTCAGGTGATACCGAACGATCATGAGATCTGCGTTCATATTGGAAAGAATGTTTCAATTGCGCCAAATGTTATTTTTTTATGCGGTACGGAACCGAACAACGGCGTGGAAATCAAGGAATTTCCTTATATTGCCGAGCGGGTTTCTTACTATTCCGACATCGTGGTCGAAGACGAAGCATGGCTTGGCGCGGGCTGCATCCTTTTCCCGGGAGTGCAGGTCGGCCGCTGCGCCGTGATCGGCGCAGGCAGCGTGCTGCGTACGGATGCGGAGCCTTACGGCGTTTACGCGGGCGTGCCCGCAAGAAAAATCCGGGATCTGAGAACAGGCGAAAGATGTGAGAAATGACATGAATTCTTCTGCAGATAAAAATCCGCTGGTGTCGGCCGTTGTGTTTGCGTACCGAAATCTGGATGAATTTGAATACACGGTGCAGAGCATTCTCGGGCAGGATTATCCGGAAATCGAGCTGCTCATCTCCGACGACGGCAGCCCGGATTTTGCTCAGCACAAAGCGCAGATCGTAAACTATATTGAGCAGAATAAAAAAGACAACCTGAAATCGTATGAGGTATATACGCTTGCGAAGAACGGCGGAAGCGTGAAAAATTTTAATCAGGGGATCCGCCGGGCGAAAGGCGAGTACGTTGTCGGCGTCGCGATGGGCGACCGATATGCCGACGGGACGGTTTTTTCCACCTATGTTCATGCTCTTCGGACATCTGGAAAGCGGATGGCGGTGTCGAGAAGCCGTCTTGTGACGCAGGAATATGAATTCTTGGATGAAGTTCGTCCGGACGATGCGATGCAGAAGAAACTGGAAAAGATGACGGCACAGCAGCTGTTCTGTCTGACGCTCAGCACGGAAGTGATCAACCCCGTCGGAATGTGCTTTGAAAAAGCGCTGTTTGAGGAGGTTGGCCCAGTGGACGAGCGAATCCGGCTGATTGAAGACCTGCCGTGGACGCTTGCCGTGACGAAAAATGGATATGCTCCCTGCTTTATTGACCGTGTGATGACGCATTATGTCGTCGGCGGCATTTCCGGGAAGATGACGTACAATCCGGCCTTTTACGACGATCTCCGGACGGCGATTGAGGTCAGCCGCGTGCCGGTCGATCACCGGTATGGCGCCATGCAGGCTGTGTATAACTGGCTGCATATGCACCGGTATGTGGATTATGCGCAGGCATACCGCCGGGAAAAGGTGCTCGGAAAGAATCCGCTGAAGCGTCTTACCGCAATGGCAAAACTGGGTGCAGTAGCTTGTGCGCTGAAATTATTTCCTGTGTATGTGCAGGCGAAAAAGGATTAACTCATGGATGCATTGACAAGAGCCGTTAAAAAAATAGTCCCGTATGACAGTAAGCGATATATTGCGCTTTCCTGCCTGCGCCATTTCCCGTCATTCATACGGGACGTGTGGTGTGGATATGTTGCATGGCCGGTCATGTCGCGACTCCGCGCACATCATGTACGGCCGTTTTATTCGGAATACAGTGAAAGATTGGAAGCTCTGAAAGGCAAATACGAAGGCCAGCGTTGCTTTATCGTGGCGACTGGCCCAAGCCTGACGATTCAGGACGTAGAGGCGCTCAAGGACGAAAGGACCTTCGGACTGAACCGATTGTATCAGATTTACGAAAAAACCGATTGGCGTCCGGATTTTTATTGTTATGGCGATTATAAACTGTATAATTCAAATCCAATATCACTTTCCGATAAGGCAAAGGAAAATATCTTCGTCTGTCAGTACATGACGAAGTTAGCCCAAACGAGCGGTAAGATTGTTCCGGTGTGGAACAACTGGCTGGATCACTGGTACAACCATGCCAGCAAGCAGTTGCGCTATACACCGGATCTTTTGAAGGGGACGTATTGCTGTTATACGGTTGCGAATGCTGCAATCGATATTGCGGCCTATCTCGGTTTCCGGGAAATTTACCTGCTCGGAGCGGATTGCAATTACACGGGGTCCAAACAGCATGCGGCGGGAATTGAGGATGTGCAGGAAGACTGGGCCATGAGGGAGCAGAGCCAGAAAAACATGATGCTGGGTTACGCGTTTAAGAAAAAATGCATGGATGAGCAGGGCGTCCGGGTGTACAACTGCACCCGAGGCGGAATGCTGGAGGTATTTCCGCGCAAAAGGCTGGAAGAGGTTTTGAGCGCGCCGCGCCCGGGTGTTGGACAATGAACAAAAAAATGGGGCGGGCCGGCCTTTGTTATTTGATGGTCAACATCGTCAGCGCGGTGATCTCCTTTGTGTCGATCGCGGCTTTTTCCAACACGATGACAACGGAGCAGTACGGGCTGTTCACAAATTTCAAGGCGTGGGGCGAGCTGCTCGTTCCGGTGGTCGGTTTGCAGCTTTCCAACGCACTCGTGCCGGCCAGAAGTGAGTTTCAGGAGGAGGGGCGCTTTCAGAGGTTCCATCTTTCCAGCCTCCGCCTGCTTGTGACAATCGGTTTTATCTTCCTTCTGGCCGGATGCCTGGGAGGGGCGGCGCTACGTGCGTCGCTGCCGCTGATTGCCGCGATCGTGCTGTTCGCGTTCGCGCGTTCCGCGATGGATTACTACAATAATTACTGGGTGATCCACGGCAGGTACAAGCTTTACGGTGCGTCGAACCTTTTTTATTATATCGGGAGCTTTTCCATTCCGTTTTTGATCCTGTGGCTTGCGCCGCGCTCGGACAGCTATGTCGACCGGACGCTCGGATTTGTGCTGGCGGCCGTTCTGGCTGTTGTTCCGGTCATGGCGCTGGAGCTGCGCAGAGGCGGCAGGATGCCGTTTTCGGGCGTCCTGCGGGACTGGAAATATGCGGTTGGGATCTCATGGCCCTGCATATTTACCGGCCTGTCATCCATGGCGCTGGGTCAGGCGGACCGGTTGATCCTGAAGGCGCTCCGAGGGGAGAGCGAAGCCGGGATTTACGGCCTGGTTTATAATTTTACTGTGATGGTCCAGATGTTTTCCACGGCGGTCATCAATATGTGGATTCCGCAGTTCATTCATCTGTATCAGGAAAAAGAGTATAAACGCCTGCACCGGGAGATTGGGTTTTATCTTTCCTTCATCACCGTAATCTCCATGGGGGTCTTTTTGCTGGCGCCGGAAATCGTTCGCCTCATGTCGCCGGAGGATTACTGGAGCGGCATCCCGATGACGGCCTTCCTGATTGGAGGCGTCTATTTCCATGCCGCGGCTACGTTTTCGAAATACGTAATGACAATCAACAAGAGGACAAAGTCTCAGGCAACGATTATGGTCGTGACAACCGGTTTCAATATTGCAGCAAATTTTCTGCTCATTCCGGTATTCGGGATGACAGGGGCCGCCTTCACGACATTCTGTGCGTACGGGCTCGAATTTCTGATGAGCCTTGCGGTGGCGCTTCGCATTCACAAGGAAGCGGTTGCCGTCCGCGAAATGGGGCTCTGCACGATTTGCCTGATCGCCGCAGTGGCAGCCAATTATCTGCTGCTGGATTTTTCCCTGCTGCGCTGGGGGCTGGGCGCGCTTCTGGGAATCGGCTGGCTGTTTTTTCAGCGAAAAAAGATAAAGCTGTTTTTTGTTCGCGCATAATGTGTTATAGTGTGGATAGGTTGCAGACAAGGAGTGTACAGGTATGAAGAAAAGGTATCTTGTAACGGGGGCGGCCGGCTTTATCGGAAGCCGGATTGCGGCGGCTCTCTTGCAGCGGGGCTGTGAAGTTGTTACGATCGATAATTTGTCTACCGGAAAGCGGGAAAATGTGCCGGACGGCTGTGTATTGATCGAAGGGGATGTCTTTGCTCGGAAAATCATCGACAGCCTCGAGCAGCACCGGTTTGACGGTATCCTCCATATTGCGGGGCAGAGTTCCGGCGAGGTGAGCTTTGACGATCCGGTGTATGATCTTCAGACGAATGCGCAGTCGACACTGATGCTGCTGGATTATGCAAAGAAAACAGGATGCCGGAATTTCCTGTATGCAAGCTCCATGTCCACCTACGGAGATCATGAAAATCCCCTTGTGGACGAAGAGAGCAAAACACAGCCGAAGTCGTTCTATGCTGTGGGCAAGCTGGCCAGTGAGAATTATATGAGGATTTTTACCGGATTCGGGATTCAATGCACGGCGCTACGCTTCTTTAATGTTTACGGTGTCGGCCAGAATATGGACAACCTCCGGCAGGGCATGGCCAGCATCTTTTTGGCGATGGCGCTGAAAGACCGGCATGTTCTGGTCAAGGGCAGCAAGGACCGTTTCCGCGATTTTGTGTACATTGACGACGTTGTGGATGCGGTGCTGAAGGCGCTTCACCGCGAACAGGGTGAAGCGTTTGAGGTTTATAACGTTTCCACAGGAATCCCACAGACCGTGGAAACGATCATCGAGACGATCCGCAAGGTACTTCCGTATGAGGTGGCAGTGGAATATACGTCCAGTACGCCGGGCGACCAGTTTGGTATTTACGGCAGCAATGAAAAGATTCGGAAAGAGCTTGGCTGGACGCCGCAAATCGATTTCCAGACAGGAATGAAAAAAATGATCGAATGGGCGCAGAAATAACCGAAAGGACGATGAACATGCGAGTATATGCGTTACTGACCGGACGGGGAAACAACACGCTGAAGGACAAAAATATTTTGGACGTATTGGGCCATCCGGTTCTGTACTATCCGGCAAATGCGACCTGCCATTCCAAATGGGTGACGAATAAATATTGTAGCAGCGACGATGAGAAGATTCTCGGCGAGGCGGAAAAACTGGATCACGTGCGCATCAAAAGGCCGCTTGAGTATGCGCAGCCCAACAGCCAGCATGTGGACTGCATTCTGCATGCGCTGAAGGTGATCGGCGAGACGGCGGAAATGCCGGACATTCTTGTGGTTACTCTGGCAAACAACGTTTCGATCCGCTCGGAGTGGATCGACGCGTGCGTCCAGAAAATGGCCGACGATCCGACACTGACGGCGGTAGTACCGGTCTATATTGACAACGACCACCACCCGCTGCGGGCGAAAACCGTGGGCGAGGACGGGCTTCTTCACATGTACGAGAAGGATGTCGATCCGAACATTTCCACAAACCGTCAGGATCTTCCGCCGTGCTATTTCCTCGCGCACAACTTCTGGGTGCTGAATGTTCAAGCCCTGCTGACGAGCGGCGGATGTGGCCAGCCGCCGTGGAAGTTCATGGGCGACCGCATCGCTTATTATCCGGTGGAGGATTCCGTCGACCTCCACCATGAGATCGACCTGTATCTGGCAAAAGAGTGGATCAAAGCGAACTATACGGATTAAAATCGAAGAAAAACAAAAAGAGACGTGGTTTGCAGATCTCTGGTAGAATGAAGTTGCGACACACACATTCGAAAGGAGACAGCAAACCATGTCTCATTTTATTTACTTTTCAATTTGCGAAACTTATTGGACCTGTTGACAAAAAGAGATCCGGGCTGAAAGTTGTAGCTTTCAACCCGGATTTTCAGCAAAGATAGGGGCAAAAGGATTGGTGCCGTCAAGAGTTATGCGGAAATTAGTTTGCAGACTCTGGCTGAATGAGGTCAGCCAGCAATAGAGACGTCTTCCAGAGCCGCCTCCAAGTGCTTCATGTTCATGTACTTCTTGTTGCCCCACTGGGTGCCGGCTACATGTCGCAGTCGGGCACAGACCAGCATCAGGGCAGAATTTCCATCAGGGAACGTCCCCACCACACGGGTCCTGCGGCGGATCTCCCGGTTCAACCGTTCAATCACATTGTTGGTGCGGATCCGTGCCCAATGCTCATAGGGGAAATCACAGTAAGTCAGCGTTTCCTCGATGTTGTCCTCCACCTTCCTGGCAGCTTCCTTCAGCTTCATTTCCTTCAGCTGAGCGACTACAGCCTTGGCCTTTTCCCTGGCAGCCTTCTTGTTTTCCTGTGCATGGATGGCCTTGAGCATCTTGGCTACCAGCTTTACCTTGGAGCGAGGAACAACAGAAAACACATTCCGGTAAAAGTGAACCGTACAGCGCTGGTATTTGGCATCAGGCAATACTTCACTCACTGCTTCCAGCATGCCCAGACACTTGTCTCCAACAATGAGCTTCACGCCATCCAATCCGCGACCTTTGAGCCATTGGAAGAAACTCACCCAGCTTGCCTTGTCCTCTTTCATGCCTTCGGCAGCACCTAAAACCTCACGGTACCCATCCTCATTCACTGCAATGGCTACCAAAATGGCTACATTTTCGTACTCTCCGCCCCAGTTGCGCCGCAGGTAGATACCGTCCACGTAGACATACGGATAGTGCCCGCCCTGTAACGGGCGGTTGCGCCAATCCTCGATGTGAACGTAGGCTTTCTTGTTCAGTTCGCTGATGGTGGCAGGCGAGACCTTGCTGCCCCACAACGCCTCGGTGATGTCCTCCACGCGGCGTACGGAGACGCCCGCCAGGTACATCTCGATGAGGGCCTCCTCCACGCTGCTCTCCCGGCGGCGATACCGCTCGA
>ERZ857801.2151-NODE-2151-length-17556-cov-13.493686_pt1 | contig 17556 bp, 16 predicted proteins | sample MGYA00519762_ERZ857801 | MGnify/ENA primary metagenome ERZ857801 (study PRJEB31778, sample SAMEA3449368) | human gut metagenome | biome: human gut; feature: human-associated habitat; material: faeces | place: United Kingdom | collected 2010/2012 ...
CAAGCTCTGTCCGCGCTGTTCCCCATCGCCGGGGCGCGAGCTGCAAATACGGCGGAAACAATTTCAAAAGAATGGAGTGTTTATGTCAGAAAACAAAAAATATTACTACATGAAGCTCAAGGAAAATTTCTTCACCAGTGAGCGGATGGTTGTTCTGGAAATGATGCCGGACGGAATTCTGTATTCCAATTTGCTGCTCAAGATGTATCTGATGTCACTCAAGCACAACGGAATTCTACTGCTGCATGAAAATCTGCCGCACACGCCGCAGACCATTGCAACGTTTACCCGCCATCAGATCGGCACCGTAGAACGCGCGCTGCAAATCTTCCTAAAACTCGGCTTTGTCGAGCTGCTGACCGATGGTGCGTACTATATGCCGGATATTCAGTTGCTGGTCGGTCGCTCCTCCACCGAAGCGGAGCGAAAACGCCGGGAACGGCTGCGTTTACAAGCACAGAAGCTCCTGTCTAACTCAAAAGCGGACATTTGTCCACCAGAGAATAGAGATAAAGAGATTAGAGAACAGAAGTGCGCGCGGACAAATATCCGAACTTACGAAGTAACGGAGGAAGATGTCGTATGATGCCAATTACAGAAGAAGTCCATGCGTTTTTGACGGCAAATGCAGCTGCGCAGATACAGCGAGATGATGAGTATCTCGATCCCGCTGATGGATTGCTGCACTGCAAGACCTGTCATGGCTTGCGGCAAACGGTCATTCCTGCTCCCGGCGGGACAGGTTTTCTCCGACCACGCTGCCTGTGCCCCTGCCAGAGTGCTGCGGAAAAACAGCGCAAAGCGGCAGAAGAAAAACGGGAGCGTCTGGAACGCATTCAGCGGCGAAAAGCACATGGGTTACAGGATCGCCGCCTCTACGATTGCACGTTTGCCAACGATAACGGAAAAACGCCAGGGCTGACTGCCAAAGTCAAGCGCTATGTGGAACACTGGGAGGATGCGGCACGGAAAAATATTGGACTGCTCCTGTTTGGCGATGTGGGAACCGGAAAATCCTTTCTTGCCGGGTGCATTGCAAACGCGCTGCTGGAGAAGGACGTGCCGGTTCTGATGACAAATTTCCCGACGATTTTGAATCGTATGACGGGACTGTTCGGCTCTGATCGTGCTGACTTTCTTGCCAGTCTGAATGCCTATGATCTTCTGATTTTGGATGATCTTGGTGCAGAGCGAGGAACAGAATATGCATTGGAACAAGTCTTTGCTGTGATCGATGCCAGATACCGAAGCCGCAAGCCATTGATCGTCACAACAAATCTGACGCTGGATGCGCTCAAGCACCCAGACGATCTTGCGCATGCCCGCATCTATGACAGGATCTTGGAAATCTGCGCCCCGATTCTGTTTGGCGGCGAAAACCTGCGCGTGGAAAAAGCAAATGAAATGAAAACCGCCGCCAGAAATCTCCTGCTGCCGGACAATGCCGCCTGAATCGCTGCCGTAGCGACTATTGTAGCGACTACAAAAGGCAAAAAATCAAATTTCGAACTGGCATAGCGACTAATGTAGCGACTGCGAAATCCGAAACGCAGAAATTTTGGATTTCATGGCTTGTGCAAAATGAAAATCAAAAAAATCTTCTAAGCGGAATGAGAATCGGACTACACTTTGGCTTTTCTTGCTGCACAAGAAAAGCGCAAGCATAGCATTTTGGTACCAAAATGCGGCTTGCAGGGAGAACCCTGACCCCAATGCCGCCTCCGGACGGAAGATTAACGGCTGAACTGCGGCACAGGTCAGAAAACGCACATCGGCGCAGCCGTTTGCTCCGCGGCGTGGGGCGCGTTGTGCCGATGTGTGCGGTTTTGCAGGCCGACCGCGCAGCCGTGCAGGTCTGCGCCGCACAAACGCCGCGTCCGCCCATCGTGGCGGCGTGAAGAAAATAGAATAAAAAACTTTGATTGGGCAATTCTTCTCGGCCATTCAAAAACCAATTTCGATCCCCAGAATGGGAGAAAGGAAACCAAATGAAGCAGAAACAGTATCACTCGCTGGAAGAATTGCCCCTGATGATGAACATGGCGGACGTTGCCGCCGTCCTTGGCATTTCCAGAGCCGGAGCGTACAAGCTCGCCCACAGTGCAGATTTCCCGGCGTTTCAGATCGGCAGGCGCATCGTAGTCTCGCGGGAAAACTTCCTCGGCTGGCTGAACCGGCAGTCCACAGAACAAAAATGTGCCTGAGCGCAAAAAGTACTCGCTATTTCACTGTGCTTGTGGTAGTTGTGTGAGCTACCGGAAAAGGAGGAATTTACATGAGCAAAAAGCGAGCCAACGGCGAAGGCAGCATCCGCAAACGGAAGGACGGACGCTGGGAGGGCCGATATACCGCCGGGTATGACAAGGACGGAAAGGTCATCACGAAAAATGTTCTCGGGAAAACGCAGGCAGAAGTCAAAGAAAAGCTGAAAACAGCGATCGAAGAAAGCCTGAAGCTTGACCCGACCCGCACAGGGCAGTACACCGTGCAGACATGGGTGACGTTGTGGTACGAGGTGTTTATCAAGCCGCAGATCCGCCCGAATACGAAGCAGTTCTACCGCAACTGCATGGAAAACCATCTCTTTCCCGCGCTGGGTGACTGCCCGCTGGAAAAGCTGAGCACCATTCAAATTCAGCGCGCGATCAACGAGATGAGCGAGCACGGCAGAAATCACTACTACAGCCACATTCCGCTGAAAGAAACGACGCTCAGCCCACGCATTGTGCAAGGCATCCTCGGCATCCTGCGGAAAAGTCTCGATCAGGCCGTCGCAGAAAAGCTCATTCTGAGCAATCCGGCAGCAAACTGCAAAGCCCCGAAAACGGTGCGAAAAGAAATGAAAGTGCTGCCGGAAGAACTGATCGGGCCATATCTGCACGAAGCGAAGCAGCGCGGTGTGTTTGCGCCGCTCTATCTGGAGCTGACCAGCGGGCTGCGCCGGGGAGAACTGCTGGCCCTGCTCTGGAAAGATCTGAACGTGAAGGACCGAACGCTTTCCGTCACCAAAAGCGTCTGCCGCATCGACCATCAGCTTGTTGTCAGCCAGCCGAAAACAAAAAACTCGCTGCGGCTGCTGACACTTCCGGAGAGCACCGTGCAGATTCTGGTGGAAGAACACGAAAAGCACCCGGATAATCCCTATATGTTCCCGTCTCCGAAAACCGGAGAAATGCTCGACCCGGCATCCTTCCGCGCCATGCATGACCGGATTCTGGAAGCCATCGGCGCAGAACATGTGAGATTTCATGACATGAGACACACATTCGCGACCTTGGCACTCAAAAACGGCGTTGACGTGCGGACACTCTCCGAAATGCTCGGACATTACAGCGCGGGGTTCACGCTCAGCACCTACGTCCACTCCACGCCCAGCATGCGCGTGCAGGCTGCGGACACCATCGGTCAAATGATCGGCCGGGAAGTCGTGTGACGCAAGGCATAGCGGGCGCGCTGCCAAAACGGCAGCGCGCCCCTTTTCTCGTGAAAAAATACTGATTTTATGTACGTCTTATGCGCTGCGGAATGGTCTTTTTGTGCTATTTCGTACTGTTTTGTACATCGACGTACATCGCGGTTTGGGTCACGGTTTGGGTCAAAACGCATTTTCAAAAATATGGTTGAACTTTTTAGCCAGAAAAGTGCAAGAAAAAGCTCCGAAATCAAGCGATTTCGGAGTTTTTTATGGTGGACAGTACAGGACTCGAACCTGTGACCCCATGCACGTCAAGCATGTGCTCATACCAGCTGAGCTAACTGTCCATCAGCGGGGTTATTATACTCAATCCCGCTGCGTTTGTCAAGCATTATTTTTCAGGTACCACGCGATCAGCAGATCGGCGGCTTCGCCGTAGCTCTGGACGCCGGATTCTTCGGAGAAGGCCTTCAGATAGGTGTCGTTGACCTTCTGCGCTGTGTCCTGCACCTTGCCCTCATACTGCTCGTAGTGCGCGTTTGCCGCGCGGATGTCGGCGAGGACACCGTCTGACAGGGTGCTCCAGATCTGGCTGGCGGCGGTCTTGTCAATCTTCGACAGGGCGTTGTGGCAGTAGATATACGCGCCGAATGCGCCGGAGTAGCGAAAATCGTCGTCTTCCGAGGCCATGCAGGCCAGATAGGCGCAGAAGTTCGCGTCGTCCTCGGCTGTGACGGCCTGCCGGTGGGCAAGCTCGTGGCACATGGTAAAGGGGATCCACGCGGTATACGTATCCGGGTTGACGCAGGCCTCCGCCGTGAAGCAGATAAAGATGCCCGTCGTGCCGGTCTGGCTGAACAGCCGCCACGAAGCCAACGGCTTTACTGGCCCGAGTCCGTCCGTGAACGGATCATACTGCTGCGCAAGCGCCGCGTAGCCGCCGGGGGCCTGCTTTGCAAGCTCGGAAAACGCCGGATAGACGGTCAGATTTTCTGCGTCACGCTCGACCTTTTCGGCGTATTCGTTTGCCTGCGCGGCATAATAGGCCGTTGCGGCGATCAGCTCCTGCTTGGAATATTCGCGCACGTCAAGGCCAAGCGTCTGATCGACCGACGGGCCGAAGTGCCCGAGGCCCCAGATGGCAACGAACAGGAACACGCCCGTGCTGAGCCCCAGCAGAACGCCGGACAGCCAGCAAAGCAGGCTCCGGCGTCCCGTGAACACGCGGATGAGCGTATAGAAAAACCACAGCGCCAGCAGGACTGCCAGCACCTCCCACAGCGCGATGGGCATCAGCCCGGACACGGAGGAAATGGCCGACAGGATGCTTCTGGAGAGGGCGGGGTAGAACGAAAAGACCACACTGGGCGCGGCCTTTGCAAACGCGATCATCAGGCCCGTCAGGACCAGAAGGATCGCCGATAGGATCACTCTTCCGATTGCTTTCAAGATGGATATGTCCTTTCCGAATTGCTTCCTGCATTATACCACATTTTCGGGAAAAACAAAACTGGTCTTTCAAATTTTTGCCGCGCGGTTGACTTTGCGGGCTTTTTCATTATAATAATAGGATAAACTTGATCATATACGTCAGGAGGACGAGAAGTATGATGAAAAACAGCGAAAAGTCCATGGACAAGATCATTGCCCTTTGCAAAAACCGCGGCTTTGTCTTTGCAGGCTCCGAAATTTACGGCGGCCTGGCCAACAGCTGGGACTACGGCCCTCTCGGCGTTGAGTTCAAGAACAACGTCAAAAAGGCGTGGCTCAAGAAATTCGTGCAGGAAAGCCCGTACAACGTCGGTCTCGATGCGGCCATTATCATGAATCCGCAGACGTGGATCACGACCGGCCATGTGTCCAGCTTCTCCGACCCGCTGCTCGACTGCAAGGCGTGCAAGGCCCGCCACCGCGCTGACAAGCTCATCGGCGAAGAGCATCACGAGGTCAACGTCGACGCGATGAGCTTCGACGAGATGGACAAGTTCATTGCCGAGCATGAGGATATTGTCTGCCCCGTCTGCGGCAAGCACGACTTTACCCCCATCCGCAAGTTTAATCTGATGTTCAAGACCGCCATCGGCGTCACCGAGGATTCCTCCTCGACCTGCTATCTGCGGCCGGAGACGGCGCAGGGCATCTTCGTGAACTTTGCGAACATCCAGCGCACCACCCGCCGCAAGCTGCCCTTCGGCGTGTGCCAGGTCGGCAAGGCGTTCCGCAACGAGATCACCCCGGGCAACTTTACCTTCCGTACCCGCGAGTTTGAGCAGATGGAATGCGAATTCTTCTGCAAGCCCGGCACGGACCTCGAATGGTTCGCATACTGGAAGGACTACTGCGTGAACTGGCTCAAGAGCCTCGGCATCCGCGAGGAGAACCTGCGCCTGCGCGACCATGAGCCGGCGGAGCTGGCCTTCTATTCCAGAGCCACGACCGATATTGAGTATGCGTTCCCGTTCACCGACTGGGGCGAGCTCTGGGGCATTGCCGACCGCACCGATTATGACCTCAAGCGCCATCAGGAGGCTTCCGGCAAGGATCTGACCTATTTCGATCAGGAAGCGAACGAGCACTATATCCCCTACGTCATCGAGCCGTCCCTCGGTTGCGACCGCGTGGCGCTGGCGTTCCTGTGCGAGGCGTATGACGAGGAGGTCATCGACGAGGCCAAGAACGACGTGCGCGTGGTTCTGCACCTGCATCCGGCGCTGGCTCCGTATAAGGCTGCGATCCTGCCGCTGAGCAAGAAGCTGGCCGAGCCCGCAAGAAAGATCTATCAGGATCTGTGCGGAGACTTTATGCTGGACTACGACGACACCGGCTCCATCGGCAAGCGCTATCGCCGCGAGGACGAGATCGGCACGCCGTACTGCATCACGGTCGACTTTGCGACCGTCGGCGACGACAAGACCCCGGCGGACAACGCTGTTACCATTCGCGAACGCGACTCCATGGAGCAGGTTCGCGTTCCCATCAGCGAACTGAAGAACTGGCTGGCCGAGCATACGAAATTCTAAAACTTCAAAAGGGGCCGCATGGCCCCTTTTTCCATATCCGAATCACGGGAGGAAGCACGAATGAAAGCCATTATCACCGTCGTCGGCCCCGACCGGGTCGGCATCATCGCCGAGGTCTGCACGCTGCTGGCAGAACTCCACATCAGCGTCGTGGAGATCAGCCAGACCATTATGCAGCGCACGTTTACCATGATTATGCTGGTCGAATGGACGGCAGGCGCGCCGGAATTTGACACGGTGCAGACCCGCGTCACAGAAAAGGGCGAACAGATGGGCCTGTCCATCCGCATCCAGCGGCAGGATATTTTCACTGCCATGCACACCATCTGACGGAGGGGACAGATCATGCTGAACCATTCCGATATCATGTCCACGGTCGATATGATCGACCATCAGCATCTGGACATCCGCACCATCACCATGGGCATTTCGCTTCTGGACTGCGCCGACCCGAATCCGGAGGCCTGCGCCCGGAAAGTTCACGACAAGATCTGCCGGCAGGCCGAGCATCTGGTTGCGACAGGCTGCCAGATCGAGCGGGAACTCGGCATTCCCATCGTCAACAAGCGCATTTCCGTCACGCCCATCGCGCTGGTCGCAAGCGCGTGCGAGACGGAGGATTTTGTTCCGTTTGCCAAGGCGATGGACAGCGCCGCAAAGACCTGCGGCGTGGATTTCATCGGCGGCTTTTCCGCGCTCGTGCAGAAGGGCATGGCCTCCGGCGACCGGCGGCTGATCGCCGCCATCCCGCAGGCGCTGGCCGAGACGGAACTGGTCTGCTCCAGCGTCAACGTCGCCTCGACAAAGGCGGGCGTCAACATGGACGCTGTGCGCCTTATGGGGCAGGCGATCAAAAAGACGGCCGAGCTGACAAAGGAACGCGATGGACTTGGCTGCGCGAAGCTCGTCGTGTTCTGCAACGCGGTCGAGGATAACCCGTTCATGGCGGGTGCGTTCCACGGCGTGGGCGAGGCCGACGCGGTCGTGAGCGTCGGCGTATCCGGGCCGGGCGTGGTGTACCACGCGCTGCAGAGCGTCAAGGGCCGGCCCTTTGACGAGGTGGCCGAGTGCGTCAAGAAAACGGCCTTCCGCATCACGCGCATGGGCCAGCTGGTGGCGCGGGAAGCGTCCCGGCGGCTGGGCGTGCCGTTCGGCGTGGTCGACCTGTCCCTCGCCCCGACACCCGCCGTGGGCGACAGCGTGGCGCGCATTCTGGAGGAAATGGGCCTTGAAACCTGCGGGACGCATGGAACGACGGCGGCACTGGCGCTTCTCAATGACGCAGTCAAGAAGGGCGGGCTGATGGCGTCCAGCTCTGTCGGCGGACTGTCCGGCGCGTTTATCCCGGTGTCCGAGGACGAGGGCATGATCGCCGCCGCGCGAAGCGGCGTTCTGACGCTGGATAAGCTCGAAGCTATGACGTGCGTGTGCTCGGTGGGCCTTGATATGATCGCCGTCCCCGGCGACACGAGCGCGGAGACGATCTCCGCCATCATCGCGGACGAGGCCGCCGTTGGCATGGTCAATTCCAAGACGACCGCCGTGCGCCTCATCCCGGCTCCGGGCAAGACGGTCGGCGATGAAGTCTCCTTCGGCGGCCTGCTCGGCGCAGCGCCTATCATGCCGGTGCATCCGGAGTCCTCTGCGGACTTTATCGCCCGCGGCGGGAGGATTCCGGCCCCGATGCAGAGTCTGAAGAACTAGGAAACGATAAGACCCGCCTTTCGCCGTCAAAACAGCGGAGGGCGGGTTTCTTTGCAAAAGCCTCCCCTTGCCATGCGCCGCATGGTAAGGGGAGGCGGCATTTTCGAAGAAAATGACGGAGGGGAGTTGCGGCAGATTTCAGAGTGCTTCGAAATTTGCGGCGTTCGAATCCCTTCAGGCCCTTCGGGCCAGCTTCCCTTGAGCCCAAGGGAAGCCTGAGCGCTCCCGCGCCAGTGCTTTGCTGAAAGAAAAGTTTTAAATGTTACAACGTAGTAGGGGCTGACGACTCTGTCACCTTATAGTTGTCCCGAAGGAGTAAGAAATTGGTTCTATCCGAGAAATAGCCGATGGAGATTCCGGAAAACAGTTGAAAGTCGCGAATTTCCTTTCCGAAAACTACGGTGGAGAGCCATTGCAATGGCGGAAAATGGGCAGTATAATACAAACAGACAATTTCCGATATGATGTTCACTGGTTTGAGCAAAATGGGAAGCACTTTGAAGAAAAGCTGAAAGGGGTGAAGAGAAAATGAAGGTGAGATATAAAGGGCCGACGTTCGGCGGCGGTTTTCTCGGGCTGACGGATGGAAAAACCTATGAATGCGTGGGGGTCGAATATGATCTGCTCCGCATCATAGATGATGAGGGCGAGGACTACCTTTATTCCGCTTCAGCCCCTGCGCCGCTCAACGGCAAAACCAAGCCGGGCAAATGGGAAGTGGTAGAAGATGACGAGCGGGGAACGCTTTCAAGGCTGATTTCTAAGGAGAACGCATGATCGACGAAAAATTGAAAGCCGCCATCGAGCGGGCGCTTGCCGCCGGATTCCGCGTTCAGCTGAAGCGCATGAAGGACGGAACAGTCAAGGCACAGATCATCAAGGCGGAAGAGCTGAAAAAATAATACAGATACCGCAGCGTAAATGCTACGAATTTGCTGCAGATTCTCATATAACTGCTGCACCCTGCGCGGGCCGATGTGTACCGGCGAGCGGCAGACCCACATCCGTAACGCTCCTTCGTCGCGAACGGATGTGACCGGCATCGACCCCTACAGGAGCAGCACTGAATAAATCCCCGCTTGCTTCACTGGGGTTTCAGCGAAGCAAGCGGGGATTCGTGTCGTTTTCAGCCCTTCAGCGTCTGCTTTGCGTGCAGGAGCGCCTGACAGAGCGCGTCAACGTCGGCTTCCGTGTTGTCGCGGGAGAACGAGACGCGAATGGAGCCGTCGATGACGGCGGGGGACAGGTGCATGGCCTCAAGCACATGGCTCCGGTGGCCCTTGGAGCAGGCGGAGCCTGCCGAGACGTAGATGCCGTCTGACTGCAGACAGTTGATAATGCCCTGTGAACGGAGGCCCGGCAGGGACAGGTTGACGATGTGCGGTGCGGCCTGACTGCCGATGAGGACAAGTCCGTCAATTTGAGCCAGCTTTTCCCGGGCCAGATCGCGCAGCTGCGTCATGCGCGCAATGTCCGCCTTTGCGTCCGTGCCGGCGCAGGCTGCGCCGAAGCCGCAGATGCCGGGCATATTTTCCGTGCCGGAGCGGTAATTGCTCTCCTGTCCGCCGCCGTTTATAAACGCGGGGAGGGGCAGGCCGGGACGGATATAAAGCGCGCCCGTGCCTTTGGCGGCATGGATCTTGTGCGCGGAGACGGAGATCATGTCCGCGCCGAGCGCTTTGGCGCGGAATGGAACCTTCAAAAAGCCCTGCACGGCGTCGGTATGGAACAGCGCCAGCGGGGAAGAGCGGCGCACGGCCTTGACCATGTCGGCAATCGGCATGACCGCGCCCGTCTCGTTGTTGACCATCATGACGGAGACGAGAATGGTATCAGGCCGGAGGGCCTTTTTCAGTTCCTCGACTGTAATATTGCCGTCGTGGTCAGGCTGCAAATATGTGACCTCGAAGCCCTTCGCTTCCAGCTTCTGCATGGGGTGCAGGACAGCGTGGTGCTCCACGGCGGTCGTGATGATGTGGCGGCCGCGCTTGCCGAGACGCTCGGCGGCGGAAAGAATGGCCCAGTTGTCGGCCTCCGTGCCGCCGGAGGTGAAAAACACCCGGTCGGGCTCTGCGCCGAGGGCGGCGGCGACCGCCTGCCGCGCCTGCCGCAGACGGTGGGCGGCGTCAATGCCGAGCGCGTAGACGGACGACGGATTGCCCCAGCAGTCCGTGAGCGCCTCTGTCATGGCCCGCACGCAGGCGGGGCAGGGCTGCGTGGTGGCGGAATTGTCGAGATAGATCATAGTAAAACCTGATTTCTGTGGTTTATTTTCCAACGCAGAACCGCTCAAAAATGCGGTTTGTGATATCCTCGCGCATCGTCCGGCCCGTGACCTCGCCGAGCGCATCCATGGCCGCTTCCAGATCGACCAGCACCGCGTCGGGCGTCATACCCGCACGTAGGCTCTGCACGGCGGAATCGACGGCCTTTTTTGCGCGCAGAATGGCGCCGGCCTGCCGTGCGTTCGTCAGAAGCGAGCCGTCGCACGGCGCATCGTCCGGGAAGAGCATATCAAACGCCTGCTCCAGCAGGTCAAAGCCTGTGCCGTCCTTGCAGGAGACGGGGACAATGTATGAAAACGGCAGATCGGACGGCTCGATCGCGCCGGGCAGATCCTGCTTGTTCAGAATCGCGATCGCCTCCGGCGCTTCGAGCGTCGCGCCCATCGCGCGGCGATCCTCTTCCGTCATAGGCTTGGAATCATCAAGGACATACAGCGCTACATCGCAGTCCTTCGCGGCCTCCATCGAGCGGTCAACGCCGATTTTTTCGATCACATCCTGCGTGTCGCGGATGCCTGCCGTGTCGACAAGCCGGACAAGATGCCGCCCGAGTGTGACGGTCTGCTCGACGGTGTCACGCGTCGTGCCGGGAATGTCGGTGACGATGACGCGGTCAAAGCCGGACAGGCGGTTGAGAAGACTGGATTTTCCGGCGTTCGGGCTGCCCAGAATGACGGCCCTGATGCCGGACTGCACCATCCGGCCCCGATGGCAGGAGGCAAGCAGCGCGGTAAGCTGACGGCTGCTTTCTGTCAGAGACGCTTCATAGCCGGAGAGCGTGAAGGGGTCGATATCCTCGTCGGGGTAATCGAGCACGGCATGGAAATGCGCGCACAGATCGACCCAGCCGTCGTAGATCGGGTCGATCCTTTTTCGGATCGCGCCCGCGACCTGCCCGGCGGCGTTTGCCGCCGCGTCGGCAGTTTCGGCGTCGATGAGATCGATCACGGCCTCGGCCTGCGTCAGGTCCATCTGGCCGTTTAGAAATGCGCGGCGTGTGAATTCGCCGGGCCGCGCCTGCCGGAAGCCTGCGGCGAACAGCGCCTCAAGTCCAGCGGTCAGTGCGGCGGGGGAGCCGTGGCATTGAATTTCGGCGGTATCCTCGCCGGTGTACGAATGCGGCGCACGGGAGATGAACGCCATGCAGTGGTCGATGGCCCGTCCCTGTGCGTCGAAAAGCGTGCCGAGCGCAAGCTTCCGGTCGGGGAGGGAGGTCAGCGGCCTGCCGGAGTTCAGCCGGAAGACCTGTTCCGCGGCCTCAATGCACCCGTCGCCGGACAGGCGCAGAATGCCGATGCCCGTGCGGGCGTGGCCCGTGGCAATGGCGGCAATTTTATCAGACATGGCCCCTCCTCACCGGTAGACGACCTCGATGCCCTTGAGCAGCAGCGGCTTGAGATCAAATACAGCCGTGTCGCCGATGGCGCATGGAAGCTTCGTCACGTCCACGCACGTGTGCAGCATCCCGATATGGCCCAGCACGCGACACTTTTTCCCGTTTACCGTTACATAGATATGCTTTTTGAAGACCATCTGCTTCAGATTCCGCAGAACGCCGCGCAGGCAGTCGCGGAAACGGAACAGATCGTTTCCCATCTCCACGCCGAACCCGTGGTACCAGCCCACGGAAAAAACGGCCACGCGGGTGGGCTTTTTCGCCGTCCAGCCCGCGCCGTAGCCGCAGCTGTGGCCCTTCGGGAGCCAGCGAAGCTCTTCAATCGTCGCCTGACACTCGCCGATGCGGGCAAGACCCCAATTTCCGCGCACAGACACACGCCCCAGGATGGCCGAGCCCACACGCACGCCGTCCATCGCGTATTCTGGGTATTTCAAAAGCCCGGCGGAGTTCAGCATATGCGCCATGCCGGTGTCGCAGCCCTCGGCGTGCAGCTTGTCCAGAACGCCCTGAAACGCCTCGGCCTGCGCGATGGTTGCTTTCTGATTGCAGAACGCGGAATGCAGATGCGTATAAATGCCGGTCACGTGCAGGCCGGGCATATACTTGAAAATGGGCAGCAGCTGATCCAGCTCGTCCGGCAGAAAGCCGTAGCGGCCCATGCCGGTATCGATCTTGACGTGTACCTGCGCCTGGACACCGAGCGTTTCCGCCACGCCGTTCAGGACGGTTGCGTCGTTCTGGCTCGAAACGGTCAGAATCGCGCCGAGGTTCAGAAGCTGCGTCAGCTCCTGCGCGTCGGCGGTCGGGCGGAGCATCAGAATGTCACAATCCTGAAACCCGCCTGCGCGCAGGCGGCTGACCTCGGAAACCTCCGTCACGGCAAAGTGCGTGACGCCGGCTTCCCGGCAGATCGCTGCCATCTGGACAAGGCCGAGGCCGTAGCCGTCACCCTTTAAAACGGCCCAGAGGACCGCGCTGCCTGCGCGGTCCTTTAGAATTTGCAGATTGCTCCGCACGGCGGCGGAGTCGACGACATACGCTTTCATGCTGCGCCTCCTGCGTTATTTCTTATCGCGGTTTTTGATGAGATAGACGGCCTTGCGAAGATCCTTGAAGACCGACGTGCCGTGCTCTACAGCCCAGTAAATGACCGGCGAGAGCACCAGATCCTCTTCGCCGACAAACTCGGTGAAGTCTCCGCCGAAGCCCTGCTTGAAGCGGAACAGGCCGTAGAGCGGGTTATCCTCGGAGACGTTTCCGGATACGCCGCGGAAATCGTAGACCCGGCAGCCGGTTTCAATGGCCCACTGGATCATGCGCCACTGCAATAAATAGTTGGGCATCAGATTGCGGTGCTCGTTGCTGGACGCGCCGTAGAGATACCAGACCTTGTCGCCGTAGTGGATGGCAAGCGTGCCCGCGATGGGCGCGCCCTCGGGGTCAAAGGCCATGTAGAGCCGCGCGTGCTCGCCGAGATTGTCGAGCATATTCGCGAAATACTCCGGCTTGCGCGTGACGAAGCCGTCGCGCACGCCGGTCGTCAGCATGAGATCGGCGAACGCCGGGACCATTTCCTTGCCGCAGATCTTCACGCTTACGCCCTTGCGCTCGGCCAGGCGAATATTATAGCGCCATTTCTGGTGGAAGGACGCCATAAGCTCATCTTCCGTTTTGCCCTCGACGTTCAGACGGAAGACATAGCGCGGCTGGATGGCCTCAAAATTCTTCCCGCCCTCCTTGCACCGGAAGCCAAACGACTGCATGAGCGCGGCGAATGCCGTGTTGCTCGACGGCACGTCCGGGTCGAGCTTGATAACATATGATTTATATTTTTTCGCCAGCGCCTTCGCGCCCTCCAACAGCTGGGCAAACGTCTCGCGGTCGTCCAGATTGCAGACCGGGCCGCGGCAGCCGTACATCAGCGTCCGGCCGATGCCGGGAACCTTGCGGGTCATGAGGGCCAGAGAGCCTTTGATTTTCCCGTCCTCGCCGCGCACGGCGACAGCGTCCCATGTCCACATGGGCTTCTGTTTGGCCCAGAGACTGCTCTGCGCAAAATTGCCCTTCGGGTGGCTCTGCACAAACGCTTCGTATTCCGCAAGCGTCTTGTCGGTAATCAATTCATACATGGCGGTACATCTCCAGATACATATTATATATGTGTGATTTCAAATCGCTTTCGCTATAGTCTACCACAAACAGCCGGGATATGCAAACCTGTGACGCGGAAAACAGGTATACTTTTCTGCGTTTGCGGAAAAATGACAGAAGAATCATCCAAACGGGAGGCAAAACCATGGCGCATTGGGGCATGGAGGACGTGCAGGCGTGCTTTGGGGATACGGCGGATCTCAATACCCGGCAGATCACGGTCGGCGGGCAGAGGCTGGGACTGCTGTTTCTGGACGGGCTGACCTCCGGCGGGGATATCGCCGAGCAGGTCTTAAAGCCGCTGATGGAGACGGTCACGCCGGGGAGCATACAGGAGGTTCTGACGCAGGCGGAGCGGGCGAGAGTCTACTGCGCCGTCGCCGAGCGCACGCAAGACCCCGCGCAGACGGCGGACAAGCTGCTGCACGGCTATTGCGCTGTCATTTTTCCGGGCACGGACACGGCGCTCTGCTTCGAAACGAAAACGAGCGCCCGGCGCGGCCCCTCCGCGCCGGAGTCGGAAAACACTGTCAAGGGCGCGAAGGACGCGTTTACAGAGACGATGCGCATCAACACCAGCCTCCTGCGCCGCCATCTGCGCACGGCGCAGCTGCGTTTTTCACAGAAGATCGTCGGCCTGCGCACGAAAACCGCCGTCACGGTCTGCTATCTCGCCGACCTGACCGCGCCGGAGCTTGTCCGGCGCATGGAAAAGCGGCTGGAAAATATCGACATTGACGGGATGCTCACGCCCGCAAGCGTCGAGGAATACGTGACCGGTTCCCGCCGGACAGCCTTTCCGTTATTACAATACACCGAGCGCCCGGATACCTTCTGCCAGGGCCTTCTGAACGGACAGGTCGGATTGCTGGTCGACGGGCTGCCGCTGGGGTATCTGGCCCCGGTCGATCTCGGCGTTCTGATGAAATCGACGGAGGACCGCGCGGTCGACTATCTCTCGGCGTCCTGCCTGCGCGTGCTTCGCTATCTGGCGCTGCTGGCCGCGCTGCTGCTGCCGGGGCTGTATGTCGCCATGGCGACGTATCATCAGGAGATGATCCCGACAAAGCTGCTGCTGGCGATCATCGAATCCAAGCGCGAGGTGCCGTTCGATACGGTTTTCGAGGTGGTGGGCCTGCTTGCCGCGTTTGAGCTTTTGCAGGAGGCGGGGCTTCATCTGCCGCAGGCCATCGGCACGGCGGTTTCCATCATCGGCGGCCTCGTCGTGGGCACAACGGCGGTCGATGCTCGTCTCGTCTCGCCCGCCGCGCTGATCGTCACGGCCTCCGCCGGGATCTGCGGCTTTACGCTTCCGAGCCGGGATCTGTCCGACGCCGTTCGCATCTGGCGCTTCGCACTGGCGATTCTGGCGGGAGCGGGCGGGCTGTTCGCCCTGACGGCAGGCGGCATTGCGCTGCTGATCCACCTGTCGGGGCTGACGAGTCTGGATGTGTCCTATCTCGCGCCGTTTTCCGACGCGCGGGCAAGACGCGCCGTGCTGCGCCCGCTTCTGGTGCGGCAGAAATGGCGCGACACGGCGCTGCACCCGCAGGATCTGAAAAATCAGGGGGACGGTCATGCTCAATAAAATCAGTATCGCGCTGCTGGCGGCCGCGTCGGTGGTCAGCCTTTGTATGCTGCCGCGCACGGGGACGGACGCGGCGAAGCTCCTGCCTGCGCAGGTGCTCGTGATCGCGCAGGAGGACGGGCGGATCACCGTGGAAAGCGACAACGGCGTATCCGGCTCCGGCACGACGCTCCCGGACGCGCTTGCCGCCATGCGGGAAGGGGCGGAGGGCACGCTCTTTCTGGACACGGCGGAGCATATTATTCTCCTGCAAAGCACACAATCGCTTCTGCCCGCAGCGGTGCGGCAGCGGCAGTTCCGCCCGGCGGCAAAGCTGTATCTGGCGCGGATGGATGCATTGGATGCAGACGGCTGCGTGGAGTTTTTGCAGGCGCACCCCGGTGCGGTGACGCTTGCGGACGCGCACGCCGCGCTTCTGCGCGGCGAAGCACTCGACCCGGCGATTCTGCTGCCGGGGGAAAACGGAGGGATCATTCTTGCAGGATAAGCTGACGCCGAGACAGGTGCGCGCGTGGAGCCTGTGCGCGCTGAGCGTTCCGGCGGCGATGGCGCTGCCGGGCTGCGGCTGGCTGTGGGTGCTGGGCGGGAGTATCCTCGCCTGCGCGCTTGCCGCCTGCCAGCAGGCGATGCAGCGGCAATCCGGCCTGTGTATGCGGCAGGCGTTTGCCTGCGCGTTCGGAGCTGTTGGCGGACAGATCATGGCAGCGGCGGAGCTTTTGTGGCTGCTGTTTGCGGCCTCGGGCGCTGCTGCGGCCAGTCAGATCGCGTTTGAAGACGACCTTGGCCCGTTCCTGCCCGCGATCCCGCTTTTGCTGGCGGCGCTGGCCGGACAAAAAGGACGGCTGGCAGCAGGACGTGTCTGTGCAGTGCTTGCGTTGTGCCTCGCGGGACTGTATGCGGTCATTGCCGCAGCGTCCCTGCGGCACGTGCAGGCAGATTGGAGCCGCCCGCAGGGCGTTCCAGCGGATGCCGCGCTGGCGTTCTGCCTGTGTCTGGGGCCGGTCTGCATGGCATTTGTCACGGCGGAGGAGGAAACACCGCGCATTTCACCCGGTACGGCGGCAGCATCTGCGCTCCTGCCGGCAGCCCCGGCATTTCTGACGGCGGCCTGCCTGTCGCCGGAGCTGGCGCGGCAGGAGCCGCTGCCGTTTCTCACGCTGACGAAAAGCCTGTCTGTGCTGTCAGTCATGCAGCGGTTCGAGCTGCTGCTGTCAGTCGCGCAGCTTTTGGGGCTGTTTGCGCTTTTGACGATGCTGGTGTGTGCGGCAGAACGCATGCTGGGAGCTGTCAGACGGAAAAATGGAACGGGAAGCACCGGAGGTGTGTTCTGCCTGCTGGCATTTGGCGGAAGCTTTCTGGCGTACCGGCTGCCGATCTGGAGCTGGGCTGTGGGAGCAGCTATATTTTGGGGTGTCGTGCCGATATTAACACAAGTAATAGTAAATATAAAAAAGAGTGAAAAATAATGAAAAAAGGGTTGACAAACTGGTTTTTCGATGGTATCATAGCCGAGCGTTCTGAGGAGCGCAGCAAATCGGACGGGGCTCAAGAAAAAGCTCGAAGAGATTTAAAAAAAGTTCTTGACAAACGGATGAAGATGTGCTAAACTAAATGAGTTCGCTGCTGAGCGAGAAATCGCGAAGCGACGAGCGGATCACAAAAAGTTCGAAAGAATTTGAAAAAAGTTCTTGACAAAAGAAACTTGATGTGATACAATAAAAGCCCGCGAAACTGCGGAGTGCACCTTGTAAATTAAACAACGAGAAACATGAACAAACACCTTGGACAATTAAGGTTCTGAAAAAGAACCAAAAGAGTTGTTCAGTGAATGTCAGAAATGAGATTCTTTGAATAGCCAACGAAAATTCTTGAGTTAAGCTAAGAGCGAACGAAGAATGAAATTGATTTTAGAGCTTCGGCTTTAAGATACCATTTTATTGAGAGTTTGATCCTGGCTCAGGACGAACGCTGGCGGCGTGCCTAACACATGCAAG
>ERZ857801.2152-NODE-2152-length-17551-cov-3.191129_pt1 | contig 17551 bp, 14 predicted proteins | sample MGYA00519762_ERZ857801 | MGnify/ENA primary metagenome ERZ857801 (study PRJEB31778, sample SAMEA3449368) | human gut metagenome | biome: human gut; feature: human-associated habitat; material: faeces | place: United Kingdom | collected 2010/2012 ...
CTTCTTCACAAGCTTTTACTAATTCATTTAATTCTAATACTGATAACTCTTTGATTGCTTCAATCATTTCAGCTGTTGTCAATTTAGCCATTTTCATTTCCTCCATATCATTTCTTTTTTTATTTTTCATACGACTGCCTGTCTTAAATTTATCAGGCTCTTATTCTTCTGCCGGAGCTGCCGTCTCCTCAGCAGGAGCTTCTGCTGGCTCTGCCGCCGGCGCTTCCTCTGCTTCGTTAGCAGAAGCAGCTTCGCAATTCTCTGCCCCGCCTTTTTCTGCAATCTGATTGATAACACGGGCGAAGTTTGTAATTGGTGACTGAATGCTTCCAAGCAGTTTGGAAAGCAATTCTTCTCTGGATGGAATCTTAGACAGTTCTGTCAATCCCGCTGTGTCGTAGATCGCTCCTTCTACAACACCGCCTTTTAATTCCAGAGCATTTGCTGTCTTAGCAAAATTACAAAGAATTCTTGCCGGTGCTGTAGCGTCATCTTTGGAAATTGCGATTGCGCTCGGCCCTTCCAGATGTTCTTCCAGACCTTCACATACTGTTCCTTCGAAAGCTCTTTTCATCATCGTGTTCTTATAAACTTTGTAAATCACGCCTGCTTCTCTGAGCTGTTTACGTAATTCTGTGTCCTGTGCCACAGTAAGACCACGATAGTTTACGAGAACAACTGACTCAGCATCTTTGATCTCTTCTGCAATTGCATTTACGATTGGTTGTTTTAATTCAACTTTTGCCACTTTCTGGTACACCTCCTTATTTTATTTGCGTATACTGCCGATACCCGGAGGGTTTTACTGCAAAAGGAAGAAAGCTTCCTCTGCAAATAAAAATCCTCTGTGCACAAAGACACAGAGGATCACAAATTCAATACAAGAATTTTACTCTTCCTCGGCAGGCGTTTTCTCCTTATGCCTTACGGCACCTGCTGTCTTTGGCAGTTACTAATATAAAATAGCATGGTTTATGGATTATGTCAAGAACAATCCACATTTTCTCATATTCTCACTGCCATATTTTTTTCTGAGGATATTTCCTTTCTACAGCCCCTGCTGAAGAGTACGAGTAATGATATTATCCTGTACCTGCTTATCCAGCTCAATAAAATAAGCCGAGTAACCCGCTACGCGAACCAAAATATTCTGGTAGGATTTCGGATCTTTTTGCGCTGCTTTTAGTGTATCCGTATCTACCACCGTAATTTGGATATGCTCTCCCTTCATATTACAGAAGGATCTTACTACACTTTCCAAAATATCCAACCCTTTTTCCCCTTTTATCACCGCTGGATCGAATCTCTGATTTAATAAGATCCCATTCTGAGGTATAAAATGATCTAAATGAGAAACCGACTTCACTACCGACGTAGGTCCACAGCAGTCCAGTCCATTCATGGGTGATGCATTATCCGCCAGGTCGGCAAACGCATGCCTCCCGTCTGGTGTAGCCCCGATAAGTCTTCCAACAACTACATTATAAGATTGTGTCGCATATACTGTGGTAAATCTTCCACCACGCCCATCCATGAAATGGACAATATCCTCGTTACACTGATCCACAATCCATCTTGCATAGTCATCCACCAGTTCAATATCATTGCCGTACTTAGGTGCTTTATTAAGGAGAAGCTGGCGCATATCTTCGCGGCCTTCAAAGTCTTTCTCTAACAATTCCATTAATTCTGCCATCGTCAGATACTTTTTGTCAAATACACACACCTGGATCGCCGCAAGAGAGTCAGCCACATTGGCAATACTTGTGATCGCTGCAGCCGAATATTTATGTTCCGCGCCTCCCTGCTGCAGTACCTTTCCACTGTCAATACATCCATCAACAAAGCAGGAAGCCGCGATCGTCGGCAGCATATAGGCATGGCAAGAAACAATTTTATCAAATGTAGTAAGGAAATATTTTACAAAATACTGTTCCTGTATCTTATATGCTTCCATAATCTGCTCCACTGAAGTAAATGTCCTTACATCTCCTGTATGTGGCCCTACCTGTTTTTTCGTCAATGGATCCATACCATCGTTCAGCGTAATCTCAAGCACCTTAACAGGATTAAAGTATCCTACATTTGCGTTAAAATCTGTTTTTCCCGGAACAATTGATTCTACACACCCACAGAAAGCATAATTTCGAGCTTCCTTAAGTGTAAACCCAAGGGAAAGCAATGTAGGAATACATACATTGTCGTTAAAAATAGCCGGCTGGCTTGCCCCTGAACGTATCGCTTCCAATGCTAGACGAAATGTCTTTCTGTTTATATTATCATGGTATCGGAAGGACATAACTGGCGCCTTAGTTGGCATCTCTGTGATCGATTTAAGAATCAGATCGGTCAGTTCATTACAGCCGTCTTTCCCATTAGGCAACATTCCGCCCATCAGCATGTGCATCCAAAGTGGACACCCTGCATAGGCAAGAGATTCCGTCTGATTTCTAAGTACCCACAGATCGGAACACTTTAGCTTCAGTTCGTGAACCAGATTCATAATAAAATCTTCACTGACTCCATTTTTAATATCCTGTGCATAGAACGGATACATATATTGATCAAACCTGCCAAAGCAGTGATTCTGTCCGTTTACTTCCAGCATAAGAGCCAGATGTGTAAACCACACCAGTTGTATTGCCTGATGGAAATTCTGCGGCTTATTCTCCGGAACAACACGACAGTTTTCCGCAATCGTCAGAAGCTGTTCCTTTCGTTCGGGATCGCTACATTCTTCTGCCATTTTTTCCGCTAACTCCGCATAACGACGTGCATAAGCAATGATAGCCTCCATAACAATGATCATACTTTCCCATGTCATCTTCTGCTCAAGGGAAGTAATATCCATATCCTCCATTGCTTCCAGCTTTTGTTTACACAGATCGATATAATGCCGGTATCCATATTTTACTAAATCATAATATGCCGGTGCATGAGAACCTGTAGAAACGTTCGTACTTCCAGTTGTAAAAATACCAATATCCACCATTTCTGCAACTTCTGGTGCGATTTGTTGTTTTGTATAGTCGCCAAACGTTTTTCCCTTCCATTGAGCCACGATCTTTTTCAATTCTTCCTTTTCCCCAGGCATAAACTGATAACTGTCAGCCGTCCTTGTATCTATCGTATCCACATCATCATAGAGCCAGGCTGTTACTTCTGGGAACACTGGACACGAACGGAACCTGGAACCCTGGTTTCCTGCCAGAACCGCTTCATCATCAATATAGATCGTTTTATTCTCCAGAAAATACCGAAAGAACTTTGCTCTGCGAAGCATAAATGGTTCCATATACGCCTGACTGTAAAACTCCGTCACCATCCTCGCCCGTTCTAGGCAGATGCTCGGTTCTGTTTCAAATTCTCTTTCACGTAACTTTTGGATCCTCTCAAATACCATATTCTTACCTCCTTACCTTGATCAATAAATTATTTGATATAAAAACAATGTTTCCCACTGCCTTTTAAGACTTCTTCGGCCGTAGCTACAAGTGAGTCCATTTCTTCCTCTGAAGGCGGCCTTACATCATGCAACGCATACCCTCGTCCCAGTGCCTTGTATTTCGATTCGCCCAAATTATGATATGCCAACAATTCATACTCCCGTACATTTGGAATTGCCTTAATAAATTCTGCTATCCCTGTAATATTCAATTTTTCATCATTATATCCCGGGATTATAGGTGTCCGTATAGTAATCGGAACACCAAATTCAGAAATTTTCCGAATATTGTCTAATATCAGCTGATTCCCTCTACCTGTCAACCTTCGGTGAATCTCTGTATCAATATGTTTCAGATCCATGAACATAGCGTCGATAAAAGGAAGCACTGTTTTAAACTTTTCATACTCTGCATATCCACAGCTCTCTAACATAACATGGATACCCTCTTCGTGGCATTTTTTTGCAATTTGCGTCAAAAATTCCGCCTGTACAAGAGGCTCCCCGCCGGAAAAGGTAACACCTCCCGACGACATAGAATAGAACATTCTGTCCTTCTCAATCTCTTTAAAAAGTTCCTCCACCGTGTATGCTTTTCCTGTCACATATTTTGCACCAGCATAACAGATCTCCGTACAGTGAAAACACTTCACACAGCTTTTTCTGTCAATAGTCGGTCCCGCCTCAGTCAGTACAACCGCTTTTTCAGGGCACTCTTTCACACACCGCATACAGCCTATGCATTTAGCGGAAGATTCCATGATTTCCTGTTGAAAAGACTGTGATTCCGGATTGGCGCACCATTTACACCCGAGTGGACAGCCTTTGAAAAATACCAGTGTCCGCAGACCATCCCCGTCGTGAACAGAACACTTTTGAATATTGAAGATCATGGGAGCCTCCTTTTTTAGTCCATAATAATACCGCCATTTACATCCAGTATTTCTCCATTTATATAAGAAACTTTATCATTACAGAGAAACGCAACCGCTTCGGCAATTTCTGATAGTTTTCCCAGTCTACGCGAAGGGATCATAGCAAGTGCGTCTTTCCATCTATCATTTGCCAAAACCTGTTCCGATTCCACCCACCCTGCTGCAACAGCGTTGGAATTAATATCATAATCCGCTAGTTCCAGTGCATAAGATTTTGTAAAACTGATAACAGCAGCCTTTGTCGCTGAATATACAGCTACTCCCTTTCCTGGATTCTTTCCATCGCACGAGCTGATATTTATAATTTTTCCATAATTATTGGGAAGCATGGACTGTTTTACTACCTGCTGTGACATAAAAAACAATCCTTTCATATTAACGTCCACAACAAATTCAAAATGTTTCTCATCTACCTCCAATACTGGAACCGCTGGATAGACTCCGGCATTATTCACCAAGATGTCTATCCTCCCCATTTCTTTTACTGCTTTTGCTACCATTGCAGAAACCGCCTGACAGTCCGTAATATCCCCCTGCAGAGGGAAGCCCTTGACTCCAAAGCTATGTATCTCTTTCATCACCTCAGAATTCTCGTCCACCTTCAAATCATTTACAATGACATCTGCCCCGTATTCCGCCAACTTTAATGCAATGCATTTTCCGATTCCTCTAGCTGCCCCTGTCACCAAAGCAACTTTACCTGCCAACATGTTTGCCATCTGTATTCCTCCTCTCCATGTCTGCATGCGTCTTAATGCTCATATAAATTATAGTCTGCTATAATAATTTCCGTATCCTGTTTTCTTTCGAATCTCTCTGTCAGATATTTTATACCGATCTCTTTGACTGCCAACAACATTGCATAGGGGTTTTCGACATCTATGAAACCTCCTAGATATTCTAATACAGCTTCAAAGAACAGCTTTCCTCTGTATACCACTTTCTTCGCAGTGTTATCAATTTTTTCAAAATCAATCGTATCGACTATATGTGGAAGATATCCTTCCAGCTCCCGTGCATATTCCAATGTCTGTATGATTTCTCGCGAAGATACCTGTGGAGTCAATCCCTGATTCGCCATAGTCGTCACAGCGTGCCCTGTTTGGTATATATACTGCCCCGCCATATCGAAAAGTAAATGTTCTGACATGTGTGCCGTATTTAATTCTATCTTCTTTTTATTGCGCCCTAGTTTATTTGCAAAGATCATAGAACCGACCATTTCTTGCCCGTGTATTTGTTTTAAGGCAGAAAGAAATACCAACCTTTTCATTGGGGAATAAAACATATCGCCAAAAGAATGTGCAATTTTTGCTCCCATGAGTGTTTCGATTATATATTTTTCTAAAAGTGCACATCCTATCAGAAGTCCCAGATCTCCCGCCTTATCTCCATATCCGTCGTCTAAATTAGAATGGATCAGTGCTCCGTCTTTCTTTTTTTCTGCCATCAGGGCTATCGCCTGTAGCGTACTCTTTGTTCTCTGTTTTACGTCTGTATATTCTGGATAATCCCAGCCAAAAAACTGAGATACATTTCCGATCGTAGTCACTCCTGCACTTAGCGCCTTTTGTACGAGCGAATAGGACGCCGGACTCCCAATCATATTATCTCCTAAATGTGGCTGCATTTCCGGATAAATGCCAAGAATGTTCCAATCTTCTTGCTCTGCAAAATATAATGCATCTCCACGTCTATTTTGCTCTCTTATCGTCTCCGGCAACGCCATTGCGTAATCAATACTGACACCGAAACGATCTAAATGTAATTTTTCTTCTTTCAGCAATATTTCCAGTTCTTCTGCCTGATTCTGAAATTCCGCAAGATTTCTACAACACAGGTGATAATGATACATCAGTTCTCCGCTTTTTGCCTTTATTTTCTTATAGCTTAATTCAGAGCGTACACCCTTTTCCTGCACAAAAGCCGTTTTTCTGACCGCAATACTGCCCGCGCGCTTTTTCGCTTCGTCCAGAAAGCTTAAATCGGTTTCTTCCACATCACACTGTACTTTCTTTAATATGTTTTCCACCTTTTTTCTCCTTATTTACATATTTAATCCCAATTCCTGTAGCCGCACAAAGTAGCGCAATGATCGGCGTCGCGATCCCCATAATATAGTAAGGCATATACTGCATTACCGGAACCCCCAGCGTCGCCGCACAATAAATTCCATTTGTTCCCCACGGAACTATCGGACAAATTGTTGTTCCGCCATCTTCCAGCGTCCTAGAAAGAACACATCTGTCAATTCCCTGCTCATCGTATTTCTGCCCCAGTGCATTTGCCGGCAGCAACATGGCAAGATACGGATCCGCCGCAAAGTACCCAAGACAAAGCGTGGATACTAATGTAGTAGAAATAAGACCGAATCTTTTATCCGTCAATTTCGCCGTTTTGGCGATCAAATTCCGCATGACACCCGTACGTTCTAACGCTCCTGCAAGCATCAGGGACATCATCATCAAAGTAATCGTTCCCGTCATAGAATTAAGTCCGCCCCTGGTCAGTAATGTATCTACTGCTTCTATACCCGTATTTCCCGTATATCCTTGGTGCATAAAGCCAAGCGCATCACTCAAGGAGCGTCCCTGGACCAGAACTGTGAAAACTGCTCCCGAAAATGCTGCAAATAGCATAGTAGGGATTGCCGGAAATTTCTTTGCAATGAGTATAATGAGCAGAACAAGAGGCAGTAAGAGCAAAATATTAAAATGGAACGCCTCCTCTAATCCTTCCATAATGAGATTTACCTGGGTATAATCTACATTGGCATTCCCATATCTTAAACCTATAATGAAAAATACAACCAACGATACTAGCAAGGCAGGTTCATTTGTAAATACCATAGATTTAACGTGCTTATACAAATCTGTTTTTGCCACTGCCGCCGCAAAATTGGTAGAATCCGACATAGGCGACTGCTTATCTCCAAAAAATGCACCGCACACAATGGCACCCGCTGTAATGCCTGACGGAATACCTAGACCATATCCCACTCCCATAAACGCAACTCCGATGGTTCCGATTGTCGTCCAGGACGATCCTGTAACCAATGACATAATACTACACAGGAATAAAACAGATACCAGAAACCATTTCGGAGAAAAAATTTCCAGTCCATAATAAATCACCATCGGAACGATTCCACTAGATATCCAGCTTCCTACCGTCATACCAATCAGACAGATGATCAAAATCGCCTCGATTGACTCTGAAATACTTTTTACAATAGACGCCCTCATATCTGCCCATGGCACACCTAGATATACACCATAAAGCAATATCAACGCCGTGCTGCAGAGCAACGGGATGTGGGGATCCCGTTTCAGGATCACCACCCCGATAAGTAGAACCGCTATTGCCAGTATCATTATTATAATAGAAGAAGTAAAATTTCCCTCTTTTTCTGTCCTTCGCTTCATTTTCTTTTCCTCTATACAGTTTCCGTTACGCTCTTTTTCGCTTTATACATTCCAATTCCTAGAAATGCGAACAAGATCGTTAATATCGGTGCTAAAAATCCTACAAAATAATATGGCAAATACGCAGTAACCGCTACCCCCAAAGCCGCTGCCGTATAAAGACCTCCCGATCCCCATGGAACCATAGGAGCAAAGAATACAGCTCCAGAGATAGAACGGCAGAGAACACTTCTGTCATAACCCAATTCATCATACGCTTCTCCATAAACCTTTGCTGGAAGCATCATTGCAAGATACGGATCCGCTGCAATATAACTGAAAATAAATGTCGTGGCCGTCGACGTAGCAACCAGCGGGCCAGGCTTTTTAACCAGTCTAGCTATTTTTGCCAAGATTGCGTGCATGATACCTGTTCTCTGCAGTACTCCTGCCATCCACATAGACAAAATTACAATTGCAACCGTATTCATCATGGCGGAAAGGCCTCCGCGGGTCACGATACTATCCACAGCCTCTACCCCTGTATTGCCTACATATCCTTTCATCATAAATCCTAGGGAATCAGCTAATGAATTGCCCTGGAATAAAACAGAACATATACATCCTGAAAATGCTGCAGCTATCATGGTCGGAACCGCTGGAAATTTGATAACAATCAAGACAATCAACAAAACCGGAGGTATTAATACTGCCGGCGTCAGATTAAAGCCAGCCGCCAATCCTCCAAGTGTTTCTTGTATACTCTCTTCTGCACCACCTAAATCTCCTCCGGAGTATCGAAGACCAATAAACACATAAATGATTATTCCGATCAGCAAAGCCGGAATATTAGAAATAAACATTCCTTTTACACCGTTGTAAAGCCCTGCTCCCGAAATCGCCGTAGCAAAATTACAACCGTCAGACATAGGAGATTGTGTATCGCCAAAAAAGGAACCACATACAATAGCCCCCGCCACAATAGCCGGATTGATTCCCATTGCCATACCAATTCCCATGAATGCAACACCAATCGTTCCTACTGTAGTCCAAGATGACCCCGTCAGAGTACTCATCAAAGCACACAAAAATACCGCAAACGGAAGCAAGAACGCCGGTGAAAACACCTTCAGTCCCCAATAAATGATGAAGGGAACTGTTCCACATGATACCCATGCGCCCACAACCATTCCTATAGACATCATAATAATGATCGCTTCTATACATTCTGATATAGACTTTACTGCGGCGCTCATCATGTCACTCCATGTAATATGTAAATAAAGTCCGAAGAATACCAGCACAAATGTACACATAATCAACGGAATATGTGGATCTAGTTTTAAAACAAGAATACTCCCCACCAGAATCAATATCACTATCAACATAACTACAATAGATAAACCAAATGTTGCCTGTCTTTCTTCCCGTTTTTTCTTATTCCTTTCTTCCATATATCTGCCCTCTCTTTTTCTCTTCCTCACTTATGCCAGTTCCTTCGAACGGCGTGCCGCTTCTTCTACACTGTGCATGATTTTCCCATATATTCCTTCTTCATTCATAGTATATATCCCTTCAATACCTACTCCACCAGGCGAAGTCATTGTATCCAGAATTTCAAAGGGATGCTTCTTTATCTGTTCTACCTTCATTGCTGTTCCGATCATGTTCTCAATTGTAATCGCTCTGGCATCTTTTCTTGAAAAACCAGTTCTGACGCCCGCATCTATTAAAGCATTCATCAAATATAAGAGATAGGCCGGACCTGTGCAACTGTATGCCGTAAAGTTATCAAACATGTCTTCCGCTATCTCCATCACACGTCCAATCGCCTCCATCATTCTGAATACTGGTTCTGCCATCTCTCTGTCTACATTACCGTTCATACACAACGATGTATAACCGCGCTGCGTCTCAGTCAATGTATTAGGCATTACTCTAATTATCTTTTTATCGGAGCCGATCCATTGTTCAAAGCTTTTTATCCTCACACCAGCGCAGATAGAAACAAATATGCTTTTTTCCTCCAGAAAAGATTTCACTTGTACACTTACATTTTCAGCATCCTGCGGTCTTACGGCAAACACTAAAATATCTGCTTCTTTTGTCGCTTCCTCGATAGAAACACATCCTTGTATTTTGTATTCCTGTTTCAAAAACTCCACTCTAGAAGAAATAATGTCATATACATATATTTCCTCCGGCAAAAAGGAAGCCTCTTTTAACATTCCGCGGATAATTCCTTCTGCCATATTACCTCCGCCTATAAAAGCTATCTTCTGTTTCATTTCTTCCTCCTTAGTTGTATGATGTCTTTATATTTGTATGATGTATTATCATGTAAATATTACACCTTTGTTTGTTAATTGTCAATCTATCTCAACATATTTTACAATAACTTTTTCTGTTTTTTATTTTTTTATAAAATATGCACAAAAAACTCCTGCCCGATTATTCAATCTGGCAGGAGTCACCTATATAACCATTTATTCATCTATTTTCCCATAGTCATTAATAGAATGTAGAATATGAAGCTGCATCGCCATCCTGGCGCCGTCGGCATCTCCATCCTGAAAATATTCCATCAACATTCTATGGTCACTGACCGTATGTTTATGCACTTTCTGTTCTACCCCAAAATCCTGGAATTTTCCTACAATTTCTCCACTAATAGTTGAAATAAGATTGGAAATAAGTGCATTATGTGTAGCTGCCGCAATCGCATTATGGAAAAGGCGGTTTACTTCCACACAGTCTTCCCCAAGTTCCAATTTTTCTTCAATGATCCTCTCATATTCTTTAATTTTCTGTATTTCTTCATTGGAAGCACGCTGCACGGCATAATAGGCGGAGTATGGTTCTATGATCAGACGTACCTCGTATAAATCTTTTATCCTCATCTCCGAATAGCTGATTCCAGTCAGCAAATTCAACGTTCTATTCCCCATCTGTTCCGAAACAAAAGTCCCCAGCCCCCTCTTTACTTCCAGAATATTCTGGTCTACAAGAGACTGTATCGCTGCGCGCAATGTTGTTCTGCTTACCCCCAGAGCCATACAGAAATCATTTTCATTCGGAAGCTTATCCCCGGGAGAAAATTGATGTTTTAAAGTAATCATTTCCAGAATTTCCGTGGCAATTCTCTCCGAAAGTCGTTTTTCCATATTTTATACCCCCCCCCTAAAAATTTGCACTTTATAATATAAATATTATCATTTTTTGTAAATTATGTAAATTATTTATTTAGCTTCTTTCTTTTTTACCTTTCACGATAAATGCATGAGTCCTTAATTGCAAAACTAAATCCCCCTTATGTATCTGTATACATTTTATCTGTTTTATTTGCTAATCAAATAGATATAATACACAAAAATAATATTTAATTTTTGTGTATAAAGTCAATAGACATATAAAAATTAAATGCTATTATATAACCATGAAAGTTAGGTAAACGTTTACCTACAACGTTTACCTAAAATTTTCCTAAACTAATTGCGAATACATAATATGGAGGAAGTGCACATGAAAAAAATAACTATGAAAGATATTGCTCGGGAAGCGGGTGTATCCATCACCACTGTTTCAAAAATTTTAAACAATGTAGATATGCATATTAGTGAGGCCACAAAAGAAAGAGTCATGGAACTTGTGAAAGCATATAACTATGTCCCTAATCAGATCGCCAAGGGACTGAGAAGTAAAAACAGTAATACAATCGGCATTGTTACTTATGATATTGCAGACCCTTATGTATCACAGATTATTGTTGGGGTTGAATCTGTTAGCAAAGCAAATGATATAAGTGTTTTAATCTGTAATACCAATCCGGAAAAAGAATCAGAATTAGAAGATATCCAATTCCTGACTTCCAAAATGGTAGACGGCATTATTTTTCTTCGTTGTTTATCTGCAAAGAATGAAGAGTGGGTTTCTAACTTAAAAATTCCCATTATTGTTGTGGATCGCGAATGGTCCATGGACATTCACGATATAGGTATCATTGATTCCAATTCTGTTGCGGCTGTTTATAAAGTCACAGAATTATTGATTAAGGAAGGCTGTGAAAAAATTGCCTACATTGGACCATTTCCAGATAAGCGCTCCAGTAACAGAATCCAGGGCTATAAAAATGCTTTACAGGACAACAGAAGGTCACTGGATGAAAGCCTGATTTATCAAGAAGGCTTCTTTACACCGGAAACCGGTATAAAAGGAGTACAGAATATTTTCAACGGACAAAAGATAGACGCTGTTGTCTGTGCCAACGATTTGATTGCTTCTGGCGCATTACTCGCGTTGAATCGAAAAGGGATCTGCGTTCCGAAAGACGTAAAAGTAACCGGTATTGACAATATAGCTCTTTCCCAATATCTAATCCCACCGCTTACTACCATAGATCTTCATGGCTATCAAGTGGGGGTAGAATGCGCTCAGATGCTCATTGCAAGGCTCCGCGATAACGTTGCGTTATCAAAGAAATTAATTGAATGCGAAATTGTAAAACGTGAATCTGTATAAATGATAGATAATTTCTTATCGGCCGAAAGAAATTTAGCTATAAAAAATATAAACATGCAAGAAAGGGATCTAATATTATGAAACATTTTATGGAAAATGACACATTTGGTCTGTATACCGCAAGAGTTTATTACGATTGGCAGCAGGCAAAAGATGAGGGACGGGACGTAGCACATCTGAAAGAAACGTGCCAGGCAATTCAAAAAAGATTCTATGCTGATGATCGCGCCGTTACTTTAGGGGACTATGAATTAGCATGTGCTCTTGAGAAGCAGATGAGAGAGGCGCCCATATTAAAAAACTATCCATATGACGAACCCTCCGACTATGCAAGAATTTTGGAGGCAAGACCAAAACACACAAAAGAAGTCGCTACTATTTCAGATGAAGAAATGAAACGTCGTATACTAGGCGGATGGACGGGGAGGATTGCAGGGTGTCTGTTAGGCAAACCTCTGGAATTCTGGAAATACAAAGATTTAAAAGGAATGTTAACAGAAACAAACAATTATCCCGTAAACCGGTATGTTTCTACAGAGGATTTCACGCCGGAGATGATTGAAAAATATCACATTGTAACTGGCACGCCTTTAAACAATCAGCCTTGGATCGATGAGTTGGAAGGGTATGCACCCATTGATGATGATACTAACTATACGGTGCTTAATATGAAAGTAATGGAAGTTTTCGGTTACGAGTTTGATCCCGGTGATGTTTTATATGCCTGGTTAAACTGGCTTCCTGCGGGAGTGTGCTGTACAGCAGAAAGAGTTGCCTATAAAAATGCAGTAGAAGGATTTTCTGCTCCTGACACAGCCAGACTGGGGAATCCCTACAGAGAATGGGTAGGGGCACAGATTAGAGCTGAAATCTTCGGGTGGGTAAACCCAGGCAATCCCGAGGCAGCAGCCGAGGCAGCATTTCGTGATGCCTGTATATCACATACAAGAAACGGTATTTACGGCGAAATGTTCACCGCAGCAATGGTTGCCGCAGCAATGCACACAACAGATATAAAAGAAGTGATTCAGGCCGGTCTTAGAGAAATTCCTGAAAATTCGAGAATTGCAGAAGCAGTTCGTTCTGTAATTGCAGATTATGAAAGCGGAATGCCTCTAAAGGAAGCTATGGACAAAATACACCTCCTTCATAATGAAGATAATATTTTCGAATGGTGTCATATCATTCCGAATGAAAAAATTGTTGTCCTTTCTCTTTTATATTCTGAAGGAGACTTTACACGTGCGATTGGAAACTGCGTAGAGTGCGCTTTTGATACGGATTCTAATGCAGCGGTTGTCGGCGCCGTCATGGGAACGTTGTATGGTGTTGAAAAAATCGAATCCAAGTGGATCGCTCCACTTGGCGGTCGTCTCGCAAGTACAGTATTAGATGAGTCTATGAATGAAATAGCCGACCTTACAGAAAGAACTTTCAAGATTGCCAAACGTGAAATCACACCGGATACCCGGTTAAAACGCAGATATGACTATAATGAAAGTTTTGACATCGAGTAATTGCAAGTTCAAGAGAGGAGAAAAAATTTATGTCTAAAGATGGTCTGAAAAGGGAAATGGGACTTTTCTCTGCAGTATGTGTCTTAGTAGGAACTGTTATTGGCTCCGGAATTTTCACAACTCCTGGACAGATTGCAGCTACTGCCGGTTCTTTTGGTCCTAATATGCTGGCATGGATCATAGCGGGGACCAGTGCCATACTTTGCGCTTTAGTTTATGCAGAGCTTTCTCCTGCAATGCCTAAAGCCGGAGGTTCTTATGTTTATATAGATGAAGCTTTTGGACATGGCGCTTCTTTCGTTTATGGCTGGTCTAGCATTTTAGGTAACTTTCTTGCAGTTATCGCGATGATGGCGACAGCATTCGCAAGTAACTTTGCAGTGCTATTTTCTGGGCTTAATCTATCAGTAACGGGACAAAGAATGGTTTCAACTGCGCTGATCATAATCCTTTCCTTGGTTAATATCAGAGGAGTTAAAAATGGTGCTATGGTACAAAACATTTTTACGATTGCAAAGGTTTCCGTACTGGTTTCCGTTATCGTTGGTGGTATTGTTGCGTTAAGACCGGAAAATTTTACAACTACAGTAACGGAAACAGTACAGTGGGAAAGTTCTTTCGCCGCAGCAGTTCCTGCGTTGAACGCATTTGGCGGATATTATGTACTTTCTTATATGAGTGGAGAAATCAAGAATCCTAAGAAAAATCTTCCTTTGGCAACTATTATAGGTATGGGGCTTGTTATCATCATCAATATGCTCCTTACTATCGCATGTGTTGGTTCTGTCGGCTTCGCAAACTTAGCCGGTTCCGCAACTCCTGTGAGTGCAGCGGCAGAAGTCGCATTTGGAAAAGTAGGTGCTACACTGATTACATTAGGCGCAACTATTTCCATTTTCGGCGCAGCCAATGGCTCTATGCTCAGTATGCCCCGCGTTGCTTATGCTATGGCTGATAATGATATGATGTTTCCTGTGTTTGCAAAACTACATCCCAAATATAAAACACCATATATCACGATTATTATTTATGGGGTTATTGCTATTTTCTTTGTCTGGACCGGCAGTTTTATGACATTGTTGATGATGAGCACATTTGTCGGCTGCTTAAGTGAAGTCGCAGTATGTCTTTCCTTATTTATCTTACGTAAAAAGCAGCCTAATATGGAACGCCCTTTCAAAATGTGGGGGTATCCTATTACTGCAATTTTAGCTACGCTTATCACATTTGTGCTTGTGTGTTGCGTATCTCCCGAGCAAATTTTAAGCGGAAGCTTTTTAATGCTGACTTCTATACCGGCATACATGATTTTCAGAATTATTAGTAAGAAGAAGCGGGGTTCAAAAACAGAGTCTCCGATGGACTCTTCATTATAAATATATGAAGAAAGGAAAGTACCATGAAAAAAATAGGCGTAATCGGCAGTATTAATATGGATATGGCGGTGACTACTGAAAGAATCCCCAAAAGAGGAGAGACACTGAGAGGCGAAAATCTGCAGTATATTCCTGGTGGAAAAGGAGCAAATCAAGCAGTGGCTGCTGCCAGATTAGGGGCGCAGGTTGAATTTTTTGGCTGTATAGGAGAAGATGCTTTTGGAGAAAGGCTACTAAAAAATCTGCAGATGCAATCAGTGGGTACTGAATATATTAAAGTAGTTCCACAAATATCCAGCGGACTGGCTATAGTTACTGTGGGAGAAAACGATAATACGATTATTGTAGTTGCAGGCGCAAACGATTATGTTGATATCGCCTACATTGATTCGGTAAAAAAACATATTCTGGAATGTGACCTCATAATGCTACAACATGAGATTCCTCAGGAAACCAATGAATATGTCATTCACCTATGTAATGAAAACGGTATTGATGTTATTTTGAATCCTGCCCCTGCAAGACCTGTCAGAAAAGAGATTCTGGAAGAAGTAACTTATCTTACGCCAAATGAGCATGAAGCTGTGATCATATTCGAAAAAGTGTGTGAGCTGGAGAGGACAATGAGAAAATATCCGGAAAAACTAATTATTACACAAGGTTCCAAAGGCGTAAGTACTTACTTAAAAAATGGTAAAATTTTTCATGTTCCGGCAAGGAAATCAAAAGCAGCAGATACTACCGGAGCAGGCGACACATTAAACGGAGCCTTTGCAGCAGCAATTATAAAAGATTATTCTACAGAGAAGGCTTTGGCGTATGCAAATATTGCGGCAGGTCTTTCCACAGAAAAAATAGGAGCACAGGAAGGCATGCCTACAGATAAAGAAGTGCGCCTGGAAATGGAATGACGCAATCTTTATTCAAGCGAAGAGCAAACACTTGGAGCTGTCGCACATTGATGTGACAGCTCTATACACATTCAATACAAGAATTTTCGACTTCCTCGGCAGGCGTTTTCTCCTTATACCTTACGGCACCTGCTATCTTTGGCAGTTACTAATATAAAACAGCATGGTTTGGCCTTGATCGTGCAAAAAAACAAACCGCCGCAGCATAAATGAACATGTATGCTGCAACGGTTCTCTACACATCTTTATAAAATTACGCCAGCTTCAGTGGGTTGATTTTTACTCCAGGACCCATTGTTGATGTCAGTGTAACACTCTTTAAATACTGTCCTTTTACTGCTGCTGGTTTTGCTTTATTGATTGCGTCGATAAGCGTCTGGAAGTTGTCCGCTAATTGTTCTTCGGTAAAGGATGCTTTACCGATTGGCACATGGATAATATTTGTCTTGTCGAGTCTGTACTCAATCTTACCAGCTTTGATATCATTGATTGCTTTTGTCACATCCATTGTAACAGTTCCGGCTTTCGGGTTCGGCATTAAACCTTTCGGACCAAGTACACGTCCGAGACGTCCAACAACACCCATCATATCTGGTGTAGCAACAACCACATCAAACTCCAGCCATCCTTCGTTCTGAATCTTCGGAATCAGGTCATCTCCACCTACGAAGTCTGCTCCGGCTGCCTTTGCTTCTTCCGCTTTTGCATCCTTTGCAAATACAAGAATACGTACTTTTTTTCCTGTTCCGTGAGGAAGTACAACTGCACCACGGATCTGCTGGTCAGCGTGACGTCCGTCACATCCGGTTCTGATATGAGCTTCGATTGTCTCGTCAAATTTTGCTACTGCTGCTTTTTTTACCAATGCTACTGCTTCATCTCTATCGTAAAGATTTCCTCTTTCGATCAATTTTGCAGCTTCGATATATTTTTTTCCTCGTTTCATTCTATATAACCTCCTTGTGGTATTGGCGGGAACGAACCCCTCCCACTTTTTGAATTCACAAATTTTTTATTCACGAATCAGTCCTTGCAGTTCACAATGCCTACTCTTCTACTGTTACACCCATAGAACGGCATGTTCCTGCGATCATGCTCATAGCAGCTTCTACTGTTGCAGCATTCAAATCCGGCATCTTTGTCTCAGCAATTTCCTGTAACTGTGCTTTTGTAATTGTAGCAACCTTTGTCTTGTTCGGCACGCCGGAACCTGATTTAATCTTGCATGCTTTCTTAATCAGAACTGCCGCCGGCGGTGTCTTTGTGATGAAGCTGAAGCTTCTGTCATTGTATACTGTGATAACTACAGGAATAATCAAATCGCCCTGATCTGCAGTTCTGGCATTGAACTGTTTTGTAAATTCAACGATATTCACACCGTGCTGTCCAAGTGCAGGACCAACCGGTGGTGCTGGTGTTGCCTTTCCAGCAGGAATCTGTAACTT
>ERZ857801.2160-NODE-2160-length-17512-cov-6.163258_pt1 | contig 17512 bp, 15 predicted proteins | sample MGYA00519762_ERZ857801 | MGnify/ENA primary metagenome ERZ857801 (study PRJEB31778, sample SAMEA3449368) | human gut metagenome | biome: human gut; feature: human-associated habitat; material: faeces | place: United Kingdom | collected 2010/2012 ...
TAAGACACCGCCCTTTCACGGCGGTAACAGGGGTTCAAATCCCCTTGGAGTCATTTTTGTTCTTATTTATGAATACAATAAGATATGGCGACATAGCCAAGTGGTAAGGCGTGGGACTGCAACTCCCTGATCATCAGTTCGAATCTGATTGTCGCCTCTATTGAAAAGCTGGAATCCTATTAGGGTTTCAGCTTTTTTACGTTTATGTTATTATGAAATTATAGTGTTTTTGTTTAATTATTTTAAGGTATGTGTTATAATATCAGAAACATAAACTATGTATATATATTAAAAAAGGTATAATATGAGAAAGTATAGAAAAATTAATAGAAAGTGTATACATCTGACAGCAGCCGTATTATGCGGTGCATTTATCGCAGTTGGTATTGTCGGATGTGGAAGAAAGACAGAGGCAGTTATAACACCTGATGGTGAAGAGATAACAGAGGCAGTGAAAGAATATGAGACATTAGGTCATAGCAGTGCGAAGAAGTTTTCATATGACGACCTTACGGTTGGAGCTGTTCATTACAAAATGACGGAATCACAGGTAAAAGTACTATTAGGTGAGCCATCAGTTGTTTATGATTCACAGGAAAAGGATAAAACTCAGACGGATGTTTCAGAAAGAATTTATTCTTATAATGATTTGACGCTTGTGTTTTCTAAAATTGGAGATGAATATATTTTGACAGCAGCTGCAAGCGTGAGAGATGAGGATTTATTTTCAAGAGGATTGAGGGTTGGAAATACACTTGACGATATATTAAAGGCTTATTACAGAGATTCAGACTGCATGAATAAAAATTATTATTCGCAGGATAAGTCCGTACTTTTTGGCAAATTTTTATATGGAAGCTATACAATTGATTCATTAGATACAGTAAAACCAAAAGGGAAAGTAGAATATGGTCTTATAAATCTTAATGGAAATACATCATTAGAAGCAGCGGAATCATATATTGTTGAGATGACATATTTTGAACCGCCATATAAAAATGGCACAGCTACAGTAGATGATGATTTTGCACAGATTGCATTTGATGTAGACCAGAATAGAAAGATTACAGCTATAAGATGGTATTACTATCCACAACAGGATTGATAATATAAAACAAAAAGAGTCAGAGGAGAATTTAAGGTATGAAATCAACTACATTAGTTATTATGGCAGCCGGAATGGGAAGCCGTTTTGGAGGTGGAATCAAGCAGCTTGAGCCAATGGGACCAAATGGTGAGATTATAATGGATTATTCCATTTATGATGCAATGGAAGCTGGTTTTAATAAGGTAGTATTTGTTACAAGAAAAGATTTATTTGAGACATTTAAAGAAGTAATTGGAAACAGAATAGAGAAAGTAATTCCTGTCGAATATGTTTTTCAGGAACTTGATGATTTGCCGGAAGGATTTGAGGCACCTGCTGACAGAACAAAACCTTGGGGTACAGGTCAGGCAATACTTGCATGCAAGGGCGTTGTAAATGAGCCATTTCTTGTAATTAATGCAGATGATTACTATGGAAAGACTGCATTTAAGCTTATTCATGATTATCTTGTATCAGATAAAGCTGATTCAGGAAAATATGAATTCTGCATGGCAGGTTTTATTCTTGGAAATACTCTCAGTGATAATGGAGCTGTCACAAGAGGTGTGTGCGTAATGGATAAAGAGGGACATCTTACAGGTGTAAATGAAACCGGAGGAATTGTTAAGACAGCAGACGGAGCAGCGGCAGAGGATAAGGATGGAAATGTTGTTGCAATCAATCCTGCAAGCCATGTTTCAATGAATATGTGGGGATTTACACCTGATTTTCTTGATGAACTTGAGAAAGGTTTTAAGGAATTTCTTGGTGGATTAAAGGATGGTGATATTAAGAGTGAATATCTCCTTCCATCAGTTGTTGACCAGCTTATTAAAGATGGAAAAGCAAATGTTTCAGTCCTTGAGACAAATGATAAATGGTTTGGCGTAACATACAAAGAAGATAAACCGGTTGTTGTTGAGTCAATCAGAAAGCTTATATCAGAAGGAAAATATCCTGAAAAGTTATACAACTAAAGGAGATTTGAAAGGCTTATGAAAAAATTTTCGAGATGTGCACTTATTTTAATTATTGTGACGATAATATCTGCAATTGCAGGATATATATTTGAAAATAGCACAATCACACCGATGTATACATCAACAGCAAAACTTGTTGTGACGCCGGGGGCTGACAATGAAGCTTCACTGAGAGCTCAAAATGGAGCTTTAAAAAATGATTTTGCAATTGTATTTAAGAGTGATGTTGTTATTTCAGCAGCACAGAAAACTGCAGGTACATCAGAAGATATTGCATCTTATCTTACAGTTAAAGCTGTACCTGACAGTAATATTATTGAACTTATATGTACAAATCCTGACCAATCAACAGCAAAAACATATGTAGATGCTGTTGCAAAAAATGCATTAAAAACAACAAGTATTGTGCCTGTATCATCTATACAGGTTCTTGAATACGGTGATGAGAGCAATAACTCATTTAAGCCGGGACTTTATAGAAATACAGCGGTTATTGCGGGCATTGCAGCTGCCATCTGTTTATTTATAGAGCTTATAGTTGTATTTGCAATTGGTGCGTTTAAACAGGAAGAGGATAATTCTGATGATGAGACAGAATATGAGAGAAGATTTGGAAAATATTCTGCCAAATCAGAAATGGATACATATGCACAGGATGCCGTAAACAGGGCAATTATGGATGCGGCTGTTACCAAAGAAGTTGTCGATGATGCTATAAAAGAAGTATCATACAGCGATGTGATTACCAAAGAAATTGTGTCTGATGATAAGATAAATGGAAAAATATCAGAAGAAACTCAGGATGATGCCCAGCTGGATGATGATATACTTGCTGATGTAGATACAGAAGATGAAATTACTGAAGAATCAGAGCCTGATGCAGACATAAAAGATATGGCTGAGGATGTGAAATCGGGAGAAGATGATGTGGCAGAAACTGATATTACAGAAGATAATGTTGGTGAAGAAACGATAGCAGAGTATGAAGTTGTCAAAGATTCAGAAGATGAAAATGAGTATGAGAAGGAAACTGCTTCTGAGGATGAAACAATTGATGCTGATGTTATAAATGATTTGCCTGAACCTGAGATTGTGCAGGCTGGTAATGTGCGTAAATCAAGTTCAAAAGTAATTGGTTTTATTAAAAAGTAAAGGTGGTGTTTGGATGTTTAGTGTAAATGTTGATAAACTTACGGGAATGACAGAATCAGAACATCACAGTTATAGTGATACAGTGGATGCAATTATTAAAGAATGTGATAAAAATTATAGAATAATAGCAACCCACGGAGAGCCATTGATGGCATTTAAACTTGCATCTGTAATTCACGAAAAAGGTAAAAAAGTTATCTTTGTTGATGCCGATGTTTCAGAAGAAATATTTCTTGCAAAATATAAGCTTGGAAAGAATCTTAAAGGATTTACAGATTATTTTCAGGAGGATGAAGCAATCCATGACCTTGTATGCAAGACAAACCGAAAGAACCTTGATATTATATTTACTGGTGAAACTCAGGAGTTTGACAAGGCAGATATTTTGGACAGTGAGTTTTCAGATTTCAGGGATTGTCTTGTTGAGCAGTATGATTATGTAATTGTGCATACAGGTGATAATTATGATATTGCAGCAAAATGTGATGCATCTGTAATTTTACTTAAACAGTCAGATTACAGTGAAATGTCTGCAGAATCAAAAGTGGATTTTCTTGATAGTAACGGATGTTTTGTGCTTGGATTAGTTGTTGAAGAATAATGGCTATTGGAGGCATGTCATGGAAAATAATGTAGAAGAATTTGTTAAATGGATAAGAAATTCAGATAATATTGTATTTTTTGGTGGAGCAGGTGTTTCAACAGAAAGTGGAATTCCTGATTTTAGAAGTGTTGATGGATTATATAATCAGAAGTATAAATATCCGCCGGAGACAATTCTTAGTCACAGCTTTTATATAAGAAAGCCGGAAGAGTTTTTTGAGTTTTACAGAAATAAAATGTTATTTCCTGATGCTGAACCGTCAACAACACATATTAAGCTGGCAGAGCTTGAAAAATCCGGAAAGCTTAAAGGTGTCATAACACAGAATATTGATGGACTTCATCAAAAGGCAGGAAGCAGTCATGTCATTGAACTTCATGGCAGTGTGCTTCGCAATTATTGCGAAAGATGTGGAAAGTTTTATGGAATTGATGCAATTATTAATTCAAAAGGAGTTCCGAAATGCAGCTGTGGCGGAAGAATAAAGCCGGATGTCGTATTGTATGAGGAAGGTCTTGATGAAAAAAATATACAGGAAGCCGTAAGACTTATAAAAGAAGCTGATGTGTTGATAGTTGGAGGAACATCGCTTGGTGTATATCCGGCAGCCGGACTGATTGATTATTACAATGGAAATAAGCTTGTACTTATCAATAAATCAGAAACTCCATATGACAGACGTGCTGATTTGCTGATACATGATGCGTTGGGAAATGTTTTTTCCCAAATTTAAAAGATTGTTAAATAAGCAGAAATGGAGTATTTATGAAATATATTTACGAAGTCGGAGATATTGTCCAGCTCAAAAAAAAACATCCGTGTGGCAGTACAGAATGGCAAATATTGCGTGTTGGTGCTGATTTTAAGTTAAAGTGCACAGGGTGCGGACATGAAATAATGGTATCACGCACAATGGTAGAAAAAAATACAAAAAATTTAAAAAAGGCTTGTAATTGAGTTTTTTTTATGATAAAATTTGACCTTGTGATATATATTTTTCCTTGCTCTTTCACTGTGAATAAGAAAGGGCCAGAGACCAGAAGGAGGTGCGACGTAGAATGAATAAGTATGAATTAGCATTAGTTGTAAGTGCAAACGTCGAGGATGAAGTGAGAAATGCTACAATCGAGCAGGTTAAGGAATTAATTACTCGTTTTGGCGGTACAATCACAGATCCAGGCACATGCGAGAAGAAGAAGCTTGCTTACGATATCCAGAAGATGAGCGAAGGTTTCTACAACTTCATTAAGTTTGAGGCAGAAGCAACTTGCCCAGCAGAAGTTGAGAGCAGAATTCGTATCATGGAGAACGTAATCAGATTCTTAATCGTTAAAGATGGAGAATAATTAGTTCGCGTTTGGCTTAACAACTCTTTTATAGAAGAGGAGAATAAGTATGAACAAAGTTATATTAATGGGACGTCTTACACGCGACGTCGAAATGCGTCAGACTCCGAACGGTGTTTCACTTGCGAGATTTTCAATCGCGGTAAACAGACGTTTCGCCGGTAAAGATGCTCAGCAGCAAGCTGATTTCATCAACTGCGTTGCATGGCGTCAGACAGGTGAATTTATCGCAAGATATTTCCAAAAGGGCAGTATGATTGCGGTAGTCGGAAGTATTCAATCGAGAAGTTGGGACGGTAATGACGGTAAAAAGCAGTATGCGACGGAAGTTGTTGTAGACGAGGCTTACTTTACCGGTTCAAGAGCCGAATCAGCGGTCTGGTTGGCCTCTGAAGTTCGACTGCGGGCGCAGTGACCTGCCGTACATTTTCCGAATAACGCTGCCGGCCCAAAATCTCTCTCCATTTTATCCCGTTCGCCCTGAAAAATATGTTGACAAACCGCGTTTCATCTGGTATATTATACAAGCAATCTTTTGCGGTCATGGCCCGTTGGTCAAGCGGTTAAGACAGCGGCCTCTCACGCCGTTAACGTGGGTTCGATTCCCGCACGGGTCACCAGGAATAGCACCATAGCGTAAGCTAAGGTGCTTTTTTGTATGTCTAAAACCACTCGCTAGGCGAGTGGTTCGATAAAGATTATATCGATGAGTAATGTAACTCAAACGAAGAATTTTGGAATAGTACCAGTGGGGCAATTCCAGACTGGGTTATTGGCGTATCGCCGGTAGTCCTGTATTAAAAGGTTCCATTGCAAACGAAAGACTCGCAGAAGCAGGATATTTAGTATCCTCAGGCGCTACTACGAGTCCTTGCACTTATGCGGTTGAACCGCCGTGTACCGGTCGGCACGCACGGTGGTGTGAGAGGTCGGCTCTTTAGTTAAGAGAGCCTCCTACGCGATTCTTTTAGGTAAAAAAGCAAACAAACAGAACACTTCATTCAAATGCATATAGCGACTATTTATTTCATACAGAGACAAATAGCGGCACAGAACAGATATAATAAAAGAAGCTATAAAAAGCAGGTATTCACGTGGAGGACGATATCGTTTCTACATGAACACCTGCTTTTTTATTTATTATTTACTGGTGGAATAAATAGTGGTAGCCAAGTATTCATCACTGACCCAACCATAAATCCCACTGTAATATACAACAACCCAGTCAGGCACATTGCTGCTATAGCCGCATTCCCATACGATGATACCGTAGGGGATATTATCCATTTTTTCATAATTTGTACCGGGACCTTTACGCATAACCAGCCCATGATCAGCAGTGGTGTAGGTACAAAGGCTATCAATTCGGCTAAGCGTTACATCTGGTGCAACGCATCCATCCGGCAGAATAATGTCGGCATTGTTTTCGGTATAATCCTGTACTTGCAGCAAGCCCCAAAGGCCATTCTGTTTTGCCCATACGCAGCCATCGCGCGCGGGGGCTAAATCTTCATATTGCCCAGCGGAAATTATCTCATTGCCGTAAACATCCAGAACTAGCTTTTGTCCGGATTGATTTTTCACAACTACCATGCCGGATAAGTCTGCGTAAGGATATTCAACAGTTTCGTTCATGATGGACAAACTCATCTGCGGCTGATAAATGCAGGGGATTACTAAAGCACCGCTTTGGTCGCAATATCCCCAGTTACCGGCTGCATCCTTTACCGCGATTAAAGATTCACCGGCCATGCAGGCATCCTGGTAGTCGAAATCGGTTAAAATTGTACCGTTTTTATCCGCAACGGCAAAAGGTGCAGAATTGTCAACAAGATAACCGGCATATTCATCATCCCAAATGCCTTGCTGGATGCCAACCAGATCAGGAGCATACACCTGTTCGATGGGCGTGCCACTAAATGTATAGACACCAATAGCAGAACGGTAAATCTGGCTGTCACCTAAAATCCACTGGATGCCATACCCGCCGTGCCCGCCCAGCATGGTTGTAAAAGGCATTTGTTGGGCAACTAGCTCCTGGTTAATCTGTTCTTCCAGGGCATTCAGCTTCTGGTAATCGTATGTATCATCTACCCCAATGGAGAGCTCCTGCTCACCATACAGGTACGGGATGCTTTCTGACAAATCTTCCAGAAAAGCATTACAGTTGGCAGCATTAAACAGGCTCCAGCGTTCGCCCTTGCGCACAGCGTACAGATTTCGGGCAGCGGCGTAACCGGCAGTGTGGGTTTCGCGGGAGAAGAGAGGAATCATCTCGTCAAAATCATATTGCGGCGGTAACTTCCAGTTGGCATTGCTAGTGGATGGTATAGCTGTGGCAACAGCTTCACTGGTCGGGGAAAGAGCAGCGGAGGAAGCAGGTTTATTATCTGGCGCTGCAGCACAAGCGGTAAGCATTATTGCGGTGATAACACTGGCGGAAAATGAGAATAACTTCCTTTTCATGGCTTTTCACTCCTTGTGTAAATGATTTTTCGGTAAGATGAAGAAGTAATATAAGAAAGTGAATTCATAAACCCTATAATATCTTATTTTATCAAAAATATCTGCTAATGGGAATAGCTAACAATTCTACATGGATAAATTTGGATAGTATGACAAAGATTGCAGAACTGGAGTGAAAGTCCGAATTATGGGATGAGTGATCTGCTATAATAAAGAAAAGCAAAACAGAAGGGAGTTTGATTATGCACCAGGAGAAAAAGATGCTGGCTCATATCAGTGAAGACGGAACCCGCGTCCAAACGGTAGCGGACCATTTGCAGGGAACGGCAGTCCTATGTGGGCAATTTGCAGCAGCCTTTGATGCCCAGCAACAGGGAACTTGGCTTGGATTACTGCATGATATTGGTAAATATAGTACAAAGTTTCAAAAGCGCCTGCAAGGTGGAGAGAAAGTGGATCACTCAACGGCTGGTGCACAGGTGGCTGCCCGATATGGTCAAATTCCACTGGCTTTTGCTATTGCGGGACACCATAGCGGCCTGCCGGATGGAGGAGGCCGAAGCGATACCGCGCAGGATGCGACAATGTTTGGGCGATTGAAAAAGAGCGTTGAACCCTATACCCAATGGACGAATGAGATTAAACTGCCGTCCATACCGCCCCAGCCGGAAATGATGAAGGAAAATCGTTTTACACAGGCATTTTATACCCGGATGTTGTATTCCTGCCTGGTCGATGCGGACTATCTGGATACGGAAAACTTTATGAGCAGCCCTAAACCGCGCGGACAAGGCCAGACAATGGATGAACTGCTGAAAAGGTTGAACCAATATACCGCAAAATGGAGCCATCCCCAGGGAACCTTGAATCAGCGCCGCAGTTCAATTTTGAGTGCCTGTACAACGGCAGGGCAAACAGGGCGGCGCGGCCTTTATTCCCTGACCGTTCCTACAGGCGGGGGAAAAACGGTAGCGTCATTGGCATTTGCGCTTTCGCTAGCTGTAAAGAACCATATGGACCGGGTTATTTATGTGATCCCTTATACATCCATTATTGACCAGACCGCGGATGTGTTTTCGGAAATATTAGGAGCAGAAAATGTTTTGGAACACCATTCAGGGGTGGACTACTCTGCCAAGGAAGATGATGAGCCGGCAGCCTACCGCAAAGCATTGGCGGCGGAAAACTGGGATGCTCCGGTGGTGGTTACCACATCCGTGCAATTCTTTGAATCACTTTACGGCAACCATGCGTCACAATGCCGTAAATTACATAACATTGCAAATAGCGTGGTCATTTTTGACGAAGCACAAAACCTGCCGGTTCCTTATTTGCGCCCCTGCGTTGCGGCAATCGCGCAGCTGGTACAGCATTACCGCGCAGCAGCGGTACTGTGCACGGCCACACAACCAGCTTTGCAGCCCTTGTTTGATGAACTGGCGCCTGGGCTGCAGATGACGGAACTTTGCCCACATCCCAAAGAGCAATATCAGGCATTCCGGCGTACAACGCTAAAAATGCGCGGAGAGTTGGAACAAAGCCAGCTTGGTGCAGAACTGGCAGCGCAGGAACAAGTGCTGTGTATTGTAAACCGGAGAAAAACAGCACAGGAATTATACAACAACCTGCCCAAAGAGGGCAGCTACTGCCTGACAACATTGCTATACCCAGCCCATCGCAAACAGTTATTGCAGGAAATCCGGGAACGCTTAAAAGATGGGCTGCCCTGCCGTGTGATATCAACTTCTTTGATCGAAGCGGGTGTTGATGTGGATTTCCCGGCTGTGTACCGCGAGGAAGCAGGTCTGGATTCCATTTTGCAGGCGGCGGGGCGCTGCAATCGAGAGGGAAGACGCCCGGCGGAGCAGAGCTTGGTACAGATTTTCACATTGGAAGGGCAGCATGTACCGCGCATGCTGGAACAGAATGTATCCGCAACGCAAAGCGTCCTAAAAAAATATGCAGATCTGGCATCTCTGGAAGCAATTGAAACATACTTTCTGTTTTACCGTACCTTAAAAGGAGATAAAAGACTGGATGAACAGCAAATTCTGCAAGGGTTCGAGCAGGATATGGAAGGGCGCATTTTCCCCTTTGCAACAGCGGCAGAGAGGTTCCGCTTAATTGAAACACCTGCTGTGACCGTATACATTCCCCAAGGGAAAGGGGAACATTTGCTTGCACGATTGCGTGCAGGAGAGGTAAGCAAAACTTTGTTCCGTCAACTGGGGCAATATGGTGTTCCGGTTTACCCGGATCATCTGAAAACGCTGGAGAATGCCGGGGCGGTTTGCCAAATCAGTGAAGGCATATGGGAATTAACGGACGGAAGCCTTTACGATAACAACACGGGCCTTGCTATGGAAGCTGAAACGGGAGCAGCCTGGTTTGCATAAAGCAAAAGCGGCAGGGAGCCTGCCCTGCCGTTCTTGTGCGATAAAGTAAAATCAACTATTTCTATCCACGGCATAAGCTGCCGACACAACTTATTATAAAAGAAAACCGAATGAAAAGCAAACAAAAAGTATACATGATAAAAGGATTGACATTTGGTGCCAAGTAGCGTATATTGAAACTATAGCAAAAATGTAAATTAAAAACAGCTGAAAATAGAAATGCAAAGGAGTTGATGCAGATGATCCAGCTGGAAGTATGGGGAAATTATGCTTTGCTCTCGAGGCCTGAGCTAAAAGTCGAAAGGGTTTCATATGAAGTCCTCACCCCTTCCGCGGCACGCGGCATAGTAGAAGCAATCTATTACCACCCCGGCTTACGGTGGAAAATCCGGAAAATCTATGTTATGAACCCAATCCGCTTTACCAACATCCGTCGGAACGAAGTAAAAAGCAAAATTCTTTGTTCCGATGTACGCAGCGCGATGCAGGGAACAGGGAAAGAGCTTTACCTTGCCACGCCCCAGCAGATCGTTCAGCGTGCAGCCATGGTGTTGCAGGACGTTCATTATGTGATTGAGGCAGAATTTGAGATGACTGACCGTGCGGCACCGAGCGACAATCCGGGAAAGTTCCAGGATATTGTTACCCGGCGCATGTCTAGGGGTCAGTGTTTTCATACTCCCTATCTTGGGTGCCGTGAATTTCCTGCCGCATTCCGCGCATGGCCCGGCGGGCCAATCCCGACCATTGAGGAAACACGGGATTTGGGATTCATGATATATGACTTTAACTACACTGACCCGCAGAACATAACCCCGATGTATTTCCATGCAAAATTGGAACATGGTGTGTTGAATGTGGCAGACTGCGAGGTGTACCGATGATTTTACAGGCTTTGGTACAATACTATGAAGATTTGCTGGCCAATGGCAAAATCACGCGCCCCGGTTGGACAAGCGCAAAAGTCAGTTGGGCTTTGGAACTGGATGAAAACGGCCAACTGATGGCATTGCACCCCTTGCAGCAAGAGGAAAAGCGCGGTAAAAAAACAGTGCTTGCTCCATGTCAGCTGCAAGTTCCGGAACAGGTTAAACGCTCTAGTGGTGTGGCAGCCAATTTTTTGTGTGATAACAGTGCTTACATGCTCGGCATTGACGGAAAAGGCAAACCGGAGCGTGCAATGCAGTGCTTTGCCGCTGCAAAGGAGCTGCATCTTGCCATTTTACAAAATGTTCCTGGTCAGGCGGCACAGGCAGTGCAGAACTTTTTTATAAACTGGGACCCCAAGGCGGCGGAGCAGAATCCAGCGCTGGAACAAAGTCTCAAGGAACTTTACAAGGGTGGCAATCTGGTATTTCTGATTCGGGAAAACTATGTTCAGGACGATCCGGAAATACAGGAAGCCTGGCAGCGGCAGTGTGATAAGAACACGGATGCACCGGAAATCCGATGCCTGGTTACAGGGCAAAAGGCACCGCTTGCCCGCCTGCACCCGGCGATTAAAGGCGTGACCGGGGCACAGTCTTCCGGCGCATCGATTGTTTCTTTTAATGCGGACGCTTTTTGCTCATACGGACATGAACAGGGGGGCAATGCGCCGGTTGGCAGTTATGCGGCCTTTGCCTATGCACAGGCATTAAACTATCTGCTGGCAGACAGGGAACATGTTCAGCGCGTGGGCGATACCACCATTGTCTGCTGGGCAGCAGGTGGTGAGACCGCCTACCAGCAGGTAGCAATGGATGCATTGTTTGCCATGGATGCGCCTGTCAGCGAAAGCGATGTGCGAAATGCAGTGGACAAGCTGGTCCATGGACAGAGTGTAGAGTGGCAGAACGTGACACTTGACCCACAAAGGCACTTTTATGTGCTTGGCTTGGCCCCTAATGCGGCGCGCCTCTCGGTTCGCTTTTTCTGGCAGGATACATTTCAAACGCTGCTTGATAATGTGCAGAAGCATTATGACCGCTTAGAGATTGTGCGCCCCGCTTATGATAAATTCCCGCGGCTGGGGCTGTACTGGCTGCTGCAGGAAACCGTCAACACCAATTCCCGCAACCCATCGGCAGCACCGCAGCTGGCAGGCGATGTCTTGCGTGCAATCCTGAATAATACAAGGTACCCGGCAACCCTGCTGGATGGCGTTATGATGCGTATCCGCGCAGAGCAAAAAGTAACACGCGGCCGTGCCGCTATTATAAAAGCATACTACCTGCGTAATGAAGATCCCCGTTGCCCAAAGGAGGTATTAACTGTGGGAAATAACAAGGAAACAAATTATCAACCGTATGTTATGGGTCAGCTTTTTGCTGTGCTGGAAGCAATCCAGATGGCGGTAAACCCGGATATCAATACAACCATCAAAGACCGCTATTTTAATGCGGCGGCATCCACCCCAGCTACTGTATTCCCGACAATTCTGATGCTGGCACAAAAGCATATGCAAAAAATGAGCAAAGCGCAAAAGATTTATTACGATAAGCAGATCGCAGCCTTGGCAGGCGGCAAATTAGAAGGAAGCTTTCCCGCACGGCTGACCTTGCCGGAACAAGGCGCTTTTATCCTTGGCTATTACCATCAGACACAGGAACGCTATACAAAGAAAGTGGAGGAATAACAATGGCACAGGCAATCAAAAACCGGTATGATTTTGTAATTCTGTTTGACGTTGAAAATGGAAATCCGAACGGCGATCCGGATGCAGGCAACATGCCGCGCGTTGACCCGGAAACGGGATATGGCATTGTTACAGATGTCTGTTTAAAGCGTAAGATTCGCAACTATGTCGAAGTGGCCAAAGAAGATGAAGCGGGATACCAGATTTACATTAAAGATCAGGTCCCCCTGAACCGCAGCGATAAAAAAGCACTCGAATACTTGGGCATTGATGCTGATGCCAAGGATGCCCTGAAAGTCGCCAAGAAAGGTGACCCGGAGTTGGACCGTAAAATCCGGGACTTTATGTGCCAGAACTTTTATGATATCCGCACATTTGGCGCCGTTATGACAACCTTTGTAAAAGGCGCACTGAACTGTGGGCAGGTGCGTGGCCCGGTTCAGCTGAGCTTTGCACGCTCGGTAGACCCTGTTCTCCCACAGGAAGTGACCATTACCCGTATTGCCATTACGACCGAAGCGGATGCAGAGCGAAAAGGCACTGAGATGGGCCGCAAGTATGTGATCCCGTATGGCTTGTACCGTGCAGAGGGTTACATTTCTGCCAACCTTGCCCGCAAAACCACAGGATTCTCAGAGGATGACCTGCAGCTGCTGTGGCAGGCAATCCTGAATATGTTTGAAAATGACCACAGTGCAGCCCGCGGCAAAATGGCAGTTCGGGAACTGATCGTGTTCAAGCATGATTCGGAGCTGGGCAATGCGCCGTCCTATAAACTGTTTGATGCAGTGCATGTCACGCGTGCCGAAGGGGTAGCCTTCCCGCGCAGTTACCATGACTATGTGGTAACGGTGGATGAAAATCTTCCCGCAGGGGTAACGTGCGAGAGGCTGTCGTAATGGCTTCCCCAGATGATTACCTGCTGATGTCCGGTATCCAGCATTTCAGCTTTTGCCGCCGTCAGTGGGCGCTCATACACCTGGAACAACAATGGTCCGAAAACCAACGCACCGCCGAAGGCCGCCTGCAGCATACCCGCTGCCATGATGTTACCCTGACGGAAAAGCGCGGCGATTTGCTGATCGCCCGCGGTATGAGGGTCGTCAGCCACCGCTTAAAACTGACCGGCGACTGCGATGTGGTAGAGTTTCACAAGGATCCAAACGGCGTGTCATTGCAGGGCCGCCGCGGCCTGTGGCAGCCCATGCCCGTGGAATATAAGCATGGCCGCAGCAAGGTAAACGATGCCGACCGTTTGCAGCTCTGCGCACAGGCCATGGCGCTGGAAGAAATGCTGGTGTGCGAGGTGCCGGAAGGGGAAATCTTTTATGAAGAAACCCGGCAGCGGGAACATGTTTCCCTGACACCGGAACTGCGCAGCACCGCGCAGACCATGGCGGATGAGATGAACCGCCTGTTTGCGCGCGGCTATACCCCAAAAAGCAAACCCGGCAAGCATTGCAATGCCTGCTCACTGAAAGAGCTTTGCCTGCCGGCGCTGTATCAGCAGGCAGACCCGGCGGCGTATCTGCGGGAGCATATTGAGGAGGGTGCGCCATGAGAAAGCTGCTCAACACCCTGTTTGTCATCAATGAGGACGCTTACCTGACATTGGATGGCGAAAACCTTGTTGTTACCCGCAATAAGCAGGAAACCCACCGCTATGCCCTGCATACGCTGGAAGGCATCGTCTGCTTTACTTACGCGGGTGCCAGCCCCGCTTTGATGGGAGCTTGTGCCCGGCGGGGCATTGACCTTTGCTTTTTTGACCCGTATGGCAGATTTCAGGCCCGCACCGTGGGGGAAGAACGCGGCAATGTGCTGCTGCGTCAGACGCAGTACCGCGTGTCGGATGACCCGGCCCAGAGCTGTCGCTATGCCCGGAGCTTTATCCTTGGTAAAGTGTATAACGCACGCTGGGTGCTGGAACGCGCAACCCGCGATCATCCCCAGCGTGTCCCGGTCGAAAAACTGAAACGCACCTCCACCCAGCTGGCCGCCGCGCTGCCGCTGATACAGACCAGCGATGATCCGGAACAGCTACGCGGCCTGGAAGGCGAGGCAGCCCAGCGCTACTTTGACTGCCTGAATGACCTGATTCTGCAGCAAAAGCAGGATTTTGTGTTTGAGGGCCGCAGCCGCCGTCCACCGCTGGACAATGTGAATGCGCTGCTTTCGTTTGCCTACAGCATGCTGGCGCGGGAGTGTGCATCCGCCTTGACCGCTGTGGGCCTGGACCCTTATGTTGGCTTTATGCACCGCCCGCGCCCCGGCCGCAAAAGTCTGGCACTTGACCTGATGGAAGAACTGCGGGTGGTTTATGCAGACCGGCTGGTCATCAGCTGCATCAATCAAAAGATCATCACGGCAAAACACCTGCAAAAACAGGAAAATGGTGCCGTACTGCTGACGGATGATGGCCGCAAAGCTTTCCTGACCGCATGGCAGAACAAAAAGAAGGAAGAGATCACCCATCCGTTTTTGAAAGAAAAACTGCCCTGGGGGCTGGTGCCCTATGTTCAGGCGCTTTTGCTGGCCCGTGCTCTGCGCGGCGACCTGGAAGTGTACCCACCGTTTTTCTGGAAGTGAGGTGCCGTTATGTTGGTGCTTGTAACCTATGATGTCAACACCGAAACAGCCGCCGGTCGTCGCAGGCTGCGCAAAGTAGCAAAAGTCTGTGTAGACTACGGCCAGCGGGTGCAAAACTCCGTATTTGAGTGCCTGCTGGATGCCGCGCAATACACGATGTTCAAAGCAAAATTGACCGAACTGATCGATTCGGAATCGGACAGCCTGCGCTTTTATCAACTGGGAAACCATTACAAAAGCAAAGTCGAGCATGTGGGTCTGCACCCGGATTTTGATCAGGATGGAATCTTGTTTGCTTAGTGCGAGGGGAAGACAATCATAAAATTCCCGGTTCCTTCGCACCAGAAAATATGGAAAAAACAGGGGCAGAAAGGGTAAAATACAGCCTTGCCTGTCAGCATGAAGATGCAATCCCCATAAAATTTGTTTCATATGCGCAAAAGTGCCCTACTGTTTTGTGCACTTTTGCTGTCGCTCTCCGCAAGGAGAGCGTGGATAGAAATGATGGCTTCTTGCTGGGATTCGACTTCCTGCACGTCGCTCTCCGCAAGGAGAGCGTGGATAGAAATAGGCAGCACGACTAGTGAAAACCGATACAGGCAAAGTCGCTCTCCGCAAGGAGAGCGTGGATAGAAATCGGGTTTTGGCTTGGAAGTTGGCGGTGTATCCTAGTCGCTCTCCGCAAGGAGAGCGTGGATAGAAATATCCCGTGCGGCCAACTGCCAACACCGGAGCCACCGTCGCTCTCCGCAAGGAGAGCGTGGATAGAAATTTTTGAGAAGTCATAAAAAGGCGGCAAAGTAATGTCGCTCTCCGCAAGGAGAGCGTGGATAGAAATTTGTGGTGGGGCGTGCGCAAGGCGGTTGGCTCTCTCGTCGCTCTCCGCAAGGAGAGCGTGGATAGAAATATAATAAGCCCACACAGCGCGCCGAATAACGGCAGTCGCTCTCCGCAAGGAGAGCGTGGATAGAAATACTACGATAATTACAACCTGCACTGCGTCGAAGAGGTCGCTCTCCGCAAGGAGAGCGTGGATAGAAATTCAAAAAAAAATTAAAGAAAGTATTGACAAGTATGGTCGCTCTCCGCAAGGAGAGCGTGGATAGAAATTAACGCCCCACCACAAGAACACAAGACCAATACCGGGTCGCTCTCCGCAAGGAGAGCGTGGATAGAAATATCTGGGTCAACAAAACCCAGAGCCCGCCGAGCATGTCGCTCTCCGCAAGGAGAGCGTGGATAGAAATGCAAGGCGGTTGGCTCTCTCATGGGCAGTTTCCGGTCGCTCTCCGCAAGGAGAGCGTGGATAGAAATTCCCCGGGCACGAATACAATATTGTCCACAATCGGTCGCTCTCCGCAAGGAGAGCGTGGATAGAAATTCCTGCTGGCTGCTGGCGTGATTCTCGCCGGGCTGTCGCTCTCCGCAAGGAGAGCGTGGATAGAAATATCGCGGGCAGCCAGCTGCCAGCAACGCAACCACGTCGCTCTCCGCAAGGAGAGCGTGGATAGAAATCGTCATTACCGCGATGACGTCCCAGATTAGCGTTAGTCGCTCTCCGCAAGGAGAGCGTGGATAGAAATTCCCCGGGCATGAGTACAATATTGTTCACAATCGGTCGCTCTCCGCAAGGAGAGCGTGGATAGAAATTTGGTTAGCTGTATTAACAGAGCTGTTAATGTTAGTCGCTCTCCGCAAGGAGAGCGTGGATAGAAATTTTTTTGCGTGTTGTATCATTAAATTATAAGGAGGGTCGCTCTCCGCAAGGAGAGCGTGGATAGAAATTAACACCCCACCAAAGGAACACAAGGCCGATGCCGTCGCTCTCCGCAAGGAGAGCGTGGATAGAAATTATATTATCAAGATAACAGGAATCTGGGGGGCTCGTCGCTCTCCGCAAGGAGAGCGTGGATAGAAATTAACACCCCACCAAAGAAACACGAGGCCGATGCCGGTCGCTCTCCGCAAGGAGAGCGTGGATAGAAATGGTTTGTTGCCCCTGATGTATCGTCGAAAATATGGTGTCGCTCTCCGCAAGGAGAGCGTGGATAGAAATGCTGTTTTCGACTTTTTGGATCTGTCGAATGTTGTCGCTCTCCGCAAGGAGAGCGTGGATAGAAATTCGACATACGTCGCACGACTTCCCCGCGCCCAAGTCGCTCTCCGCAAGGAGAGCGTGGATAGAAATACGTTGTCCTTGTTGTTCCGCGCGGCTGCTGGCGTCGCTCTCCGCAAGGAGAGCGTGGATAGAAATTAACACCCCACCAAAGAAACA